>VOFJ01002767.1_pt1 | contig 19868 bp, 33 predicted proteins | sample 5384081 | NCBI WGS metagenome assembly VOFJ01 (sample SAMN12384729, study PRJNA508395) | human gut metagenome | isolation source: healthy gut I | host: Homo sapiens
GTGGTTTGGGCGTACGTGGCGACGTCATCCTCCGTGATGGAGCTTTCCGTTTCCGGGCCGGAATACGGGATGTTAGCTGAGGGAGACACAGGACGGCTTTCTTTCCAGGGAACCAGGTATCTGGGCTTTGAGAGAGATTGAGAATGGAGATTAAAGGATGAGATTAGGAATGTACTGATCGTTGTGAGACATGGAGCGGTCAATAAAGTTTTACCATGACCTGTTCGGCCTGAACACGGTGGTGGATCAGGATGGAAACGTGATCCTGACGGAGGGCACAATTGCTCCAGGATGATGGCACTGTGGAAAAAAGTTCCTGGGGCGGGGAGGTGATCCCGGAGGGCAATTCCTGTGAGCTGTATTTCGAGGCAGGAGTTTGACTGCTTTGTGGAAAAGCTGGAGCGCCTGTATCCGGAGGTACAGTGAACAAGCCCATGACCCATAGCTGGGGCCAGAGTGGTCCGATTTCTATGATCAGACGGGAATCTGATCGAGGTGGGAACGCCAATATGATGCCGGAGGAAAGAAAGAAGGAGGAAGAAAAATGGACTATAAAGATCCTGCGGCTGACAGACCGACCGGGCCAGGAACAGGCAGCGGTGGTTCCATGAAAAATGGGGGATCCCCTGGAGGCGTATATGGAGATGCATGGAGGAGTGCCTGGAGGGAAGGGACCGGTTCCCCAGTGGTATATGGCGCTGGACGGGGAACGGATCATCGGCGGCATGGGAGTGATCGAGAATGATTTTCATGACCGGAAGGATCACGGCTCCCCAATGTGTGTGCTGTATACACAGAAAGAGGACTGGCGGGGCCGGGGCGTTGCCGGCTCGCTGCTTCGGTACGTGTGCGCGCAGACATGAAGGAAAAGGGGATCGATCCTCTGTATCTGATCACCGATCATACTTCTTTTATGAACAATGGCTGGGAATATCTCTGTATGGTACAGGAAGAAGGAGAAGCGGAAAAAGATAAGAATGTATATCCACAGAGGGGAGGAATGATCCTGTGGAAAAAGGATGTAAATCAGGGGATTGCAGGATAAGAGGAGCAGCCCCGGAGCGGCGGGGCCGCAGAGCGGAGGGCAAAGGAAGGAGTGCGCCATGGATCGCAGCGATGTGAGCTTTACATTTTTAGACAGGATCCGGGAGATCGAGGAAAATATCGAGGACGGCGGTTTCAGTCGGCCCTGGCGCTGGCGGTGACGCTGCCGGATATCTGCGGCGGGATCGCGTTTCCGGAGTTGGTAAAGCGAGGCCGGGACGGGAGGATCCTGCAGGACAGATCCGGGGAGCCCAGCCGGGACACCGGGCGGCAGTATTCCCAGTGGGTGGATACATACGGGGCCCCGTTCTAAAAAAGGACCCGGCTGACGAAGCGCCGTATATCTGCGGGGGAGCGGCTGTGGCAGCTGAGATGCGAGTACCTGCACCAGAACAAGGGCTTCGATAACGATACGCCCGACACGGAGGTACGGTTCCACCTGGGCCTCAACTGCGGCAGCAGCATCTGTAACCTGGATACGGAGGACGGATCCGATATCCGCCTGGATATTGAGGAGCTGTGCCGCAGGATCTGTCTGGCGGCCCGGAGCTTTTATGAGGAAAAACAGGGAGACCCTGGATTTTGCCCTCTATAATACGCCGGTCATTGATTTCACCAGGTGGAAGGAGGAGGAGTTTTCGGCCCGGAAGGTGCTGGGCATCGTCACAGGGGACCGGATCTACGGAAGCGGGCTTAAGGCGGCCCTGGGGCAGTATTACCGGCTGGCAGTTTCGGGAGTTTCCTGGGAGGAGGTCCGGAAGAAGCTGAAAAGGAAAAAGCCCGATGTGTGGATCCTGGACCGGGAATTCTTAAAATATGTGGATCATGAGGACGGAGACGGTAAGGGCCCGGCAGTTTTTATCTTAAAGGAGCCAGGCAGCAGAGAGGCAGGCCTGGGAGGATATCCGTATCTGGATAAGTTCATGGACCTGAAGGAAATGCGGAGGACCATCCGGTCCGGCCAGGAGGGAACAGAACGGAAACAGGACGCTTAAATGGAGGAAGAGGAACGGATGTGGATGATGGCAGCAGCGGCAGGATTTTCCGGGACCTTGATCCTGGGTCTTCTGCTTTACAGGGAAAGGCTGAAAGGAAAACGGCTCGTGGAGCGGAAGAAGGAGCTGGAGGAGGATCTGAGGAAGGCAGAAAATGAGGCCGAGCGGATGAAGGAGACAGAGACCCGGCTTTCCAAACGAGTCTCAGAGCTGGAAAAAAGCCTGGAGGACAAGAGAAGGGAACGGGAGGAGATCTGCGGGGCGGCGGCCAACGTACACCTATACGCCCAGCTGGGAGGTGAAAAGGCCGCCTCCAGGGAGCTTAAGGGGATCCTCCAGGTGATCGCGAAGGAAAGCCGGAAGATCGCAGAAAAGGATGGATGCATGAACCAGCCGTTTATCAGAAGGGCAGTCATTGAGTGGGAGAAGATCGGCCAGGACAGCTATTTAAGGCGGGATCCCGGCGCTGGAGGGCCTGGAGGCTCTGGAATTTGACGCTCCGGTCACATGCTTTGTCGGGGAGAATGGCAGCGGGAAATCCACGCTCCTGGAGGCCATGGCCATTGCGGCTGGGTTTAATCCCGAGGGAGGGTCCAGGAACTACCATTTCTCCACCTATGACTCTCATTCAGAGCTGTGGAGGGCCCTCCGGCTGGTGCGGGGATATAAAAAAAGCCGTCCTGGGGATATTTTCTGCGGGCTGAGAGCTTTTTACAATGTGGCCACCAGAGAAGAGGGAATATGCGGATTTTCTGCATCCTTCAGAGAAATATCATGAAAAAATCCCATGGAGAGAGCTTTCTGGCTGTGGCCCAGAAGTATCTGACGCCTGGAGGCCTGTATTTTTTAGACGAGCCGGAAGCGGCCCTCTCCCCAGAGACAGCTTACGCTTTTAATGGAGATCTTCCAGTGCGCCAGACAGGGGGCGCAGTTTTTATGGTATCCCACTCTCCGATCCTTCTGGGCCTTCCGGGGGCCAGGATCCTTTCCTTCGATGACGGGGAGGTCCATCCCTGTGCCTATGGGGAAACGGAAAGCTATCAGGTGATGGAAATGTTCATCAACAGCCGGGAGCTGCTCTTAAAAAAGCTTTTGAAAGATTTATAAAAAAATTTATAAAATATCCCTTGCTTTTTCTTTTTAAAAGAGGTATAATACCCATAGTCAATACAAAAAATGAATAAATATTCAAAATGAAATTTCAGACAGAATGAAGAAGCAGAAAGGGAAGGAAAAATGATGAAGATGATGAAGAAAGCAACAGCAGTGATCCTGGCAGCAGCCATGGTAGCGGCTCTGACCGCATGCGGCGGCGGAGAAAAGGCCGAGACGACAGCAGCAGATACAAAGGCCGAGACAACAGCAGCAAAGGAAGACGCCAAGGGGGAGCGGAGAGCTCAGCCGAGGAGACAAAGGCCGGAGAAGAGGCAGCCGCTGGCGGCACCATCCTTATGGCCACCAACGCGGAGTTCGAGCCCTGGGAGTTCCATGACGGCGACGCCATCGTGGGCATCGACCCGGAGATCGCAGGAGCCATTGCTGAGAAGTTAGGTATGGAGCTGAAGGTGGAGGATATGGCCTTCGATGCCATTATCCCGTCTGTGGCCTCTGGAAAGTGTGACTTTGCCATGGCCGGCATGACCGTAAATCCGGAGCGTGCGGCTTCCGTGGACTTTACAGATACCTACGCCTCCTCCTCTTTGGTGATCCTGGTAAAGGCTGACAATACAGAGATCACAGGAGAAGATACCCTGGCTGGCCACGTTGTGGGAGCCCAGCTTGGAACCACCGGCGATACCACAGCCTCTGACATCTGCGGCGACGATAAGGTGGAGCGTTATAATACCTTCTTTGAGGCAGTCCAGTCCTTAAAGCAGGGCAAGATCGACGCGGTCCTTTTAGATAAGGCTCCGGCCAACGTATTCCTTTTCCCAGAACGACGACTTAAAGCAGGCCGGTGAGGAGCTTGGAAAAGAAGAGTATGCCATTGCAGTGGAAAAGGGCAATACAGAGCTCCTTGAGAAGTTAAATGCCGCCATCGCCGAGCTTAAGGAAGACGGGACCATCGACGAGATCGTGAACAAATATATCCCGGCAGAATAAGGAATGGAAAATTATGGAAAGGGCTTTTTAATCCGGCCCATATGGTGTAAAATGAACATGTAACTGGAAAATAATGGAGCTGTCGCAGAGGAGGAGTTTTGAATTTCTTCTGCGGCAGCCCCATTGTCGTGTCATAAAAATAATTCCAGACCGGAGGAAACGGCTGGAAAAACAGAGAAAAGGAATGAAAACGTGGACTGGGAAAAAAATATCTGACAGCGGAACAATTTTACAACAACTTTGTCGCCGACGACCGGTTCGTAAAGTACATCCTGGGAGGTCTGAAAACGACTCTCATCATTACTTTATTCGCCGTGCTCCTTGGCATTTTTCTTGGGTTCCTGGCGGGGACCGTGCGCTCCACCTATGAAAGGACAGGGAAGCTTGGGGTCTTAAACGTATTCTGCCGCGCCTATCTTTCTGTGATCCGCGGGACGCCGGTGGCAGTCCAGCTGATGATCATGTATTTTTTTATTTTTGCAGCTCCGGGCTCCTCCAAGCTGCTCTGTGCGATCCTGGCCTTTGGAATCAACTCCGGGGCCTATGTGGCGGAGATCTTCCGGTCCGGCATCATGTCCATCGACAATGGACAGTTTGAGGCGGGAAGAAGCCTGGGCTTCAATTACGCCCAGACCGTCTGGTACATTATCCTGCCCCAGGCCTTTAAAAATGTTCTGCCGGCCCCTCTGCAACGAGTTCATCGCCCTTTTTAAAGGAGACCTCCGTATCCGGCTTCATTGCCCTCCAGGATCTGACAAGGGGGAGCGGATGTCATCCGGAGCCGTACCTATAACCTGGTGCTCCCGCTCTTTACGGTGGCGCTGGTATACTGGATGATCGTGACCTTTTTGACCTATATGGTGGGAAAACTGGAAACCAGGCTCAGAAAGAATGAAAAGAGGTAAGTCATGGCGGAAAATCAGACAAAGAACCGGGAGATCGGCGCAGGTGAGCCGCTGATCCAGGTAAAGGAATTATGTAAATCCTTTGACGGGGTGGACGTGCTGAAGAACATCACCACCACCATTAAAAAAGGGAGAGGTCGTATTTGTGGTGGGGCCGTCCGGCTCCGGAAAATCCACGTTCCTCCGGTGCATGAACCTGCTGGAGGAGCCCACCAGCGGCCATATCTTTTTTTTGAGGGAACGGATATCACTGATAAAAATACGGATATCAATCTGCTGAGACGGAAGATGGGGATGGTGTTCCAGCAGTTCAACCTGTTCCCCATATGAGCATCATGAAAAACATGATCATCGCTCCGGTGAAGCTTCTGGGAGTGAAGGAGGAGGATGCCGTGAAGGAAGCCGAAAAGCTCCTGGCCCGCGTCGGCCTCCTGGATAAAAAAAGGACGTGCTTACCCGGCACAGCTTTCCGGCGGCCAGAAGCAGAGGATCGCCATTGTCCGGGCGCTGATGATGAAGCCGGACGTGATGCTCTTTGACGAACCCACCTCCGCTCTGGACCCGGAAATGGTGGGCGAGGTATTAAACGTAATGAGAGAGCTGGCAAAGGAGCATATGACCATGCTGGTGGTGACCCACGAGATGGGCTTTGCCAGAGAGGTGGCCGACCGTGTCATGTTCCTGGACGGCGGCGATTTTGTGGAGGAGGCCCCGCCGGAGGAGTTTTTTACAAATCCAAAATCAGAGCGTTTGCGCTCCTTCTTAAGCAAGGTATTATAAAAAACAGAGAAAGCGCCAGACTGGATACGCAGAGATCCGGTCTGGCGCTTTTTTGGAATTTTCTTGCATTTTGCAGAAAATATGTGTAAAATCAAACTTATGAAAGATGAAAGACCGAATGTTTGATTCTTAGAAGGACAGCGGCGAATGCCGCAGGAAGGAGCGATGCTCATGAGCAGACTGGAAATGGTCTCTCCGACGAGAGCAAAGATCGTCATGGAGGGGCTTTATAAGGACCTGGAACGAAGGATCGAGGCGAGCCAGCCGGGACTCTGTCCCGTGGACCTGGCCCGGGCGTTCCTGGAGCTGTGCTACGCCCAGACGTGCGGGAAATGCGTGCCCTGCCGGATCGGCTTAAAGCAGCTGATGTTTCTGATCCAGGACGTACTGGACGGAAAGGCTACCATGGACACGTTAAAGCTGATGGAGGAGACGGCTCTGGCGGTGGTCATGGAAGCCGCCGACTGCGCCATTGGATATGAGGCGGCCAATATGGTCTATAAGGGGCTGACCGGCTACCGGGACGAGTATGTGGAGCATGTGAAGCACGGCCGCTGTACCTGTGTGGCCTCCCAGCCGGTGCCCTGCGTGACCCTGTGCCCGGCCCATGTGGATATCCCGGGATATATCGCCCTGGTCCGGGAGGAAAGATATGCGGATGCCATCCGCCTAATCCGCAAGGACAATCCCTTCCCCACGGCCTGCGCCTATATCTGCGAGCACCCCTGCGAGTCCCGCTGCCGCCGGAACATGGTGGACGACGCCATAAACATCCGCGGGCTGAAGCGGGTGGCAGCGGATTTTGCGGGAGAGGTGGATCCCCCGGCTCCGGCTCCGTCCACGGGAAAAAAGATCGCCGTCATCGGCGGAGGCCCCGGAGGCCTGAGCGCTGCCTATTACTTACAGCTCATGGGCCATCAGACCACGGTTTATGAGATGCTGCCGGAGCTGGGCGGCATGCTCCGGTACGGGATCCCCAATTACCGTCTTCCCAAGGAGCGGCTGGAGGACGATATCCGCAGTATCTTAAAGACGGGCGTCCAGGTGAAGCATGGATTAAAGATCGGAAAGGACATCACCATCCAGGAGCTCCAGAAGGAATACGACGCCATTCTCATCGCCATCGGAGCCAGCGCTGATAAGAAGCTGCGCCTGGACCATGAGGACGCAGACGGCGTGCTGTCGGCGGTGGAATTTTTACGGAGCGCAGGCCTTGGGGAGCTGCCGGACCTCACAGGAAAGCAGGTGGTGGTGGTCGGGGGCGGCAACGTGTCCATGGACGCGGTGCGGACGGCAAAGCGCATGGGCGCGGAGAAGGTCAGCATCCTGTACCGCAGACGGCGCCACGATATGACGGCCCTGCCGGGAGATCGAGGGAGCCGTGGCCGAAGGGATCGAGCTTTTGACCTTAAAGGCACCGTCCTCCATCGATGTGGATGAGAACGGACGGGTCGGGGGATCTGGGCCGCGCCCCAGATGGTCAGCGCCATAAAGGACGGCCGTGCCGGGATCCAGCCCACGGGAGAGCCGGACGTGTATATCCCCCCTGCGATGTGCTGATCCGGGCCATCGGCCAGGATATCGAAACCAGCCATTTTGAGGAGGCAGGGGTCCCGGTCCAGAGAGGAAAGATCATCACCAGGAGCACCGGAGACTTTGAAAACATGCCGGGCGTCTTTGCCGGCGGCGACTGTGCCAGCGGACCGGCCTCGGTCATCAAGGCCATTGCGGCAGCCAAGGTGGCGGCGGCCAACATCGACGAGCATCTGGGCTTCCGCCACGAGATCTCCTGTGATGTAGAGATCCCGGACGCCAATCTGGAGGACCGGACGCCCTGCGGACGGGTCAACCTGACAGGCAGGAGGCCTGCCAGTGGGTCCATGATTTTGAAGGCGTAGAGAACTGCATGACAGAAAGGAGGCCAGACAGGAGGCCGACCGGTGCCTGCGCTGCGACCACTTCGGCTATGGGATCTTCAAGGGGAGGCAGGGATACGATATGGTAAATGTGACGATCGACGGAAAGAAGATCCAGGTAAGAGAAGGAACGACGATCATGGACGCCGCAGCCAGATGCGGATCCCGATCCCCAGTCTGTGCTACTTAAAGGACATCAACGAGATCGGCGCGTGCCGCGTCTGTGTGGTGGAGCTGGAGGGGAAAAGGACCGGCTGATCACCTCCTGCAACAACGTGGTGGCCGAGGGCATGGTGCTTTTATACCAACAGTCCCAAGGTCCGCCGCCACAGGAGAAAGATCGTGGAGCTTCTCCTGTCCCAGCACGACTGCCTCTGCGCCACCTGCCAGAGGAGCGGGAACTGCAGCCTTCAGAAGATCGCCAATGATCTGAATATTTTGGAAATTCCCTTCCACCATACGTTGGAGCACCAGCCGTGGAATAAAAATTTCCCATTATTGCGAAAATCTGAAAAATGCATCAAATGTATGCGCTGTGTCCAGATCTGTGAAAAAGTCCAGGGACTGGGGATCTGGACCGTGGAGGGGACCGGTTCCCGGGTGACCATCAATGTTTCCGGCAGAAAGACCATCGAGGAGGCGGGCTGCTCGCTCTGCGGCCAGTGCATCACCCACTGCCCAGTGGGGCGCTGACTGCCAGGGACGATACGGAAAAGGTCTGGGAGGCCATCGAGGATCCGGAGAAGATCGTGGTGGCCCAGGTGGCTCCGGCGGTGCGGACAGCCTGGGGCGAGGAGCTGGGGCTTTCCCGGAGGAGGCCACCATCGGCCGGATCATGGACGCCTTTAAAGCGCATGGGCGTGGACTACGCCTTTGATACGGTATTTTCGGCGGCGGATCTGACCATTATGGAGGAGGCCAGTGAGTTCCTGGAGCGGTTTACAAAAAGGCGAATTCAAAGACCGTCCCATGTTCACCTCCTGCTGCCCCGGCTGGATCCGGTTCGTAAAGACCCAGTTCCCCATATGGTGAAATATCTGTCCACGGCCAAATCCCCCAGCAGATGTTCGGAGCGGTGATGAAGACGTATTACGCCCAGAAGCTGGGGAGTGGATCCGGAGCGGATCTTCACGGTTTCCATCATGCCCTGCGTGGCCAAAAAGGCGGAGCGGGAGATGGAGCTGTTTTATGAGGAATACGCAGGCCACGACGTGGACGCAGTCCTGACCACAAGAGAGCTGGTACGGATGATCCGGGGTCCGCCCACATAAGGCCGGAGGGCTTAAACGATCTTGAAAGCGACAGCCCTATGCGGGAGGGGACCGGAGCCGGAGTCATCTTCAGGGGCCACCGGCGGCGTCATGGAGGCGGCTCTGAGGACGGCCTACTTTGCCCTTAAAGGGAAAAATGCCCCGGCAGACGCCTTCCGGGCGGTGCGGAGCCTGGGCTTCAACGCCAACAACGGCGTCCAGGAGGCAGAATTTAAGATCGACGATCTGGTCCTTCATACGGCGGCGGTCAGCGGCCTGGGGAACACCAGGGCTCTTCTGGAGCGGATCGACCGGGGAGAGGTCCATTACGACTTCGTGGAGGTCATGGCGTGTCCCGGCGGCTGCGCCGGCGGCGGCGGACAGCCCATCCACGACGGCAGGGAGATGGCCTTTGAACGGGGAAGGCAGCTTTATTATCTGGACGCCAGCGCCAGGCTCCGGTATTCCCATGAAAATCCCGATGTGAAGACCATGTACGAGGAATTTTTTGAAAAGCCCAATTCCCATAAAGCCCACGTGCTGCTGCATACGGAGCACAGGAAATAGGGCGGGGAGTTTTCTGGCGGACATGAATGGTCCGGGAAAGGAGTCAATGAAACGGAAATATAAGATCGCAATGGTCCAGATGGACACCCAGAACAATAAGGAAAAAAAGAACCTGAAGGACGCCTGTGCCTGGATCGACGAGGCGGCGGCTTCGGGGGCGGAGCTGGTGTGCTTTCCCGAGGTCATGAACCTGATCGGGAAAAACACAGGACCCGGCGGAGGAAGGGAGCCGATCCCCGGATATTCCACCGGGCGGCTCATGGAAAAGGCGGCGGAGCATGGGATCTATATCCATGGCGGCAGCATTACGGAGGAGATCCCCGGGAAAAACGGGCCTGCAACACCAGCGTGCTCATAGGCCCCGACGGCGGGATTCTGGCCAGATACAGGAAGCTCCATACCTTTGACATCACCCTGGCCGACGGACGGCCGTTCCGGGGAATCTGACCGGATCCGGCCGGGAGACGCAGTGGTGACGGCAGAAACGGAGCTGGGGTGCTTCGGCATGTCCATCTGCTACGACGTGCGGTTTCCGGAGCTGTACCGTCTGCTGGCCATAAAGGGGGCAAGGGTGCTTTTCGTTCCTGTGAGCTTCACAAAGGAGACCGGGGAGGAGCACTTGGAAATGCTTCTCAGGGCCCGGGCCGTGGAAAACGGCTGCTATGTGATCGCGGCAGCCCAGACCGGGGTGAAGCCGGCCTATACGGCTTATGGGAACAGTATGCTCATCGATCCCTGGGGAAAGGTTCTGGTACGGGCCGGATCGGAGACAGGGGTCTTTTTTATGGGGAGATCGATCTGGATCATGCCGATGCGGTCCGCCGCCGGATGCCGTCCCTGGAAAGCCGGAGGACGGACGTGTACCAGGTGGAAGAAAAAGTGAGTAAAAATTTTTAGTTCCATCTTGACAGTTCCAGGGATCTTGTGTATAGTGGAATACCATCATATGACTGACGGAAGTGGAAGAAACCACATGAAGTATGATCTTGCTGAGCCGACCGTCTGGGCAATCTGCCCGGATGGACGGCTCTTTTTTTGCTTTGCAGGAAGGCGTGAACGGGGCCCAGGGCAGATCTGGAACTGAGAGGAGTTTCATCTGGTTTTGCTGAGAAGGAGGAGATCGTATGGCCATGGGACGGATCCATTCCTGGGAATCCATGGGGCTTGTGGACGGACCCGGGATCCGCACGGTGATTCTTTTACAGGGCTGCCGCCTGCGGTGCCGGTATTGCCATAATCCGGATACGTGGGAGCTCTGCGGAGGGGGACCCTGGAATCTCCGGAGGAGACTGTAAACCGGCTGATGCGGTTTAAACCCTATTACGGGGCCGACGGAGGCGTTACGTTTTCCGGAGGGGAGCCGCTGTTACAGAAGGAATTTCTGACAGAGGCCCTTGCCCTGTGTAAAAAGCCGTGGGATCCATACCTGCCTGGATACGGCGGGAGTGGGCTGCGGCGGTTATGGGGAGATCCTCAAAAATACGGATCTGGTGCTTCTGGATGTGAAGCATTATACGCCAGAAGGGTATCAGGCTGTCACCAGCCGGTCCATGGATGCCTATGAGGAATTTTTGGACGCGGTCCAGTCCATGGAGGTTCCCTTGTGGCTCCGCCATGTGGTGGTTCCCGGCCTTACGGACGGAGAGGACCATCTGGCGGGTCTGGCAGAGTATGTAAAGGGAATACGGAATGTGAAGCGGGTGGAGCTGCTTCCATATCATGTTCTGGGGGTGCCCAAATACCGCGCCATGGGAATCCCATATCCTCTGGAGGGCGTGCCGCCCATGGAGAGCGGAGCTCTTGTCAAATGGCAGGAGCGTATGAACTGCGGGCTGAAAAATGGCTGAGGGTCTGAGGAGCATCGGAGATCAGATGGAAGAGAATGGGATCACAAAACGTGATCTGTGACAGGGTGAAAGGAGATCAATATGAGTATCGGATGTAAACTGTACAGCATGGAGAGGCTTTAAGACCGGCGAGTGGCGCCATGTGGTCAACGTAAGGAACTTTATCCAGAAAAACTATACGCCCTATGCAGGCGGAGATGGATTTCTGGAGGGGACCACGGAAAAAGACGAAAAAAGTATGGGAAAAGGCTCACGGCCTGATCCTGGAGGAGGTAAAAAAAAAGGGCATTGTGGACGTGGATACCACAGTGGTGTCCGGCATCGACAACTTTGCTCCCGGCTATATTGATAAAGACAATGAAGTGATCGTCGGGCTCCAGACCGACGCGCACCTCCAGCGCATAGTCAATACCTTCGGCGGCATGCGGATGGCCCAGAGCGCCCTGGAGCAGTACGCCTACCAGCTGGATCCGGACGTGGAAAAGCACTTTAATCTATACAGAAAGACCCATAACGACGGCGTATTCGACGCATACCCGGAGCGGATCCGTGTGGCCAGAAGCGCAGGACTTCTGACAGGACTTCCCGACGCCCTATGGCCGCGGCCGGATCGTTGGCGACTACCGCCGTGTCCCCCTTTACGGCACAGATTTCCTCATTGAGTCCAAAAAAGGCAGACCTGAAGCTTTTTAGACGGGCCCATGACCGACGAGAGGATCCGTCTCAGAGAGGATGTGAGCGAGCAGATCCGCGCCTTTAAAGAAGATGGCGGACATGGCTGCGAAGTACGGCTGCGATATCACAAAGCCTGCGGAAAATGCCCATGAAGCCGTTCAGAACCTGTATATGGCCTATCTTGCCGGGATCAAGGAAAACAATGGGGCAGCCACCAGCCTGGGCCGGACCGCCACCTTCCTGGATATTTATATCCAGAGAGACATGGAGGCGGGGATCCTTACAGAGGCTGGAGCCCAGGAGCTGATCGACCAGTTCATCATCAAACTGCGTCTGGTGCGCCATCTGCGCACCCCGGAGTACAATGAGCTGTTCGGCGGCGATCCCACCTGGGTGACCGAAAGCCTTGGAGGAATGAGGCGTGGACGGCCGGACCCTGGTAACCAAGAACTCCTTCCGCTATCTCCACACCCTGACCAATCTGAGCACCGCCCCGGAGCCCAACCTGACCGTGCTCTGAGCCAGAACCTGCCGGAGGCCTTTTAAGGATTACTGCGCCAGAATGAGCATCGACACCGACTCCATCCAGTACGAAAATGATGACATTATGCGCCCCATGTACGGCGACGACTACTGCATCGCCTGCTGCGTATCCGCTATGGCGGCAGGCAAGCAGATGCAGTTCTTCGGTGCCCGATGCAACCTGGCCAAGTGCCTGCTCTACGCCATCAACGGCGGCGTGGACGAGTTAAAGGGACTCCAGGTGATCCCCGGACTGGAAAAGAATACAGAAGAGGTCCTGGACTACTCCCATGTGCTGGCGGACTATAAGAAGACTCTGGCCTATGTGGCGGAGCTCTACGTGGACACCATCAACATCATCCACTATATGCACGACAAATACGCCTATGAGAGCAGCCAGATGGCTCTTCACGATACATGGGTGGAGCGCCTGGCAGCCTTCGGTGTTTCCGGCCTTTCCGTGGCTGTGGACTCTTTATCAGCCATTAAATTCGCAAAGGTGACGCCCGTAAGGGATGAGAACGGAGTGGCCGTGGACTTTAAGGTGGAGGAGAGTTCCCCAAATACGGAAACGATGACGACCGGGTGGACGACATCGCCGTGGAGCTGGTGTCCTTCTTCTCCGCAGAGCTTAAAAAGCACGCGCTGTACCGGGGCGCCATTCACACCCTGTCCGCCCTGACCATCACCAGCAACGTGATGTACGGTAAGAAAACGGGAACGACGCCCGACGGAAGAAAAGGCCGGAGAGCCCTTCGCCCCCGGGGCAAACCCCATGCACGGGCGCGACAGCCACGGCGCGCTGGCATCCTTAAACTCTGTAGCCAAGATCCCCTACCGGGCCGTGTGCCAGGACGGCGTTTCCAACACCTTCTCCATTACGCCCACGGCTCTTGGAAAATCGGAGGAGGAGCGGATGAAGAACCTGGTGATGATCTTAAACGGATACTTTATCCAGGGAGCCCATCACTTAAACGTCAACGTTATGAACCGGGAGCTCCTCATCGACGCTATGGAGCACCCGGAAAAGTATCCTACGCTGACCATCCGCGTGTCCGGCTACGCCGTGAACTTCAACCGCCTGAACCGCGAGCAGCAGCTGGAGGTGGTCAAGCGCACCTTCCACGAGAGCATGTAAAAACAGAAAGCCCCTGTTTCCTGGAAAATTCCGGGAGGCAGGGGCTTTTACGGGACGGAACAGGGCGTTTCCTGCCGGATGGAGGAGAGTGCCGGGGCGCTGGTAAGATACAGTCCCGGCATATGTTCTTATGGGGCGTGCGGTTTTGTTTTTTACAGGCCCCTGTCTCCGATCCTTCTTCTTTCTCTGGTTCTCGGCTGCCGGGATGTTTTAAGGGATCGTGGAGGCCGGCTGCGCCGTATAGGCGACCGTGATCATCGTGATATAATCGTCAAGCTCCCGCAGAGCCATTTCGTTGAGCTCCTTCCTCATAGGCGAAGCCGGTCAGTGTGAGCTCATGTTCCTGGGCAAAGGACAGGAGACGGTCATAAACGTCCTTCAGACGGTCCCAGCTTCCTACGCTAAACGCCCGCAGATATTCTCCCCGCAGGCAGCACTACATCATACTGTCCGGCCTCATTTCTGCCATAAGAAAAAGAAGCAGTCATAATCATTGAAATTTCCGGAAGAAATATTCTGGATGGAGATCCGGCTGCCGAAGTTGTCGTACAGACCGAAGATGGTTTTCAGACGGAGAGAAAAAATCGGCGGCTACGGAAAAATCTTGCTCATCGTAAGCCCCGGTGATGGGCGCAGAGAGCAGAATGTGCCGTTTAGGCAGATGGATCCGCTCGATCTTTCCATGGCTGGCCGAAAGCCCCAGCGCCAGCTTTTCCTGCTTCTGCTGCAAAAAGGCCTTTACCTCCAGAAGCTGGCAGACGGACAACCGGTCAATGAGCTCCTGCTTTTCCTTGATGATCTGGGTAAAGGAAGCGTCAGACGGGTGGTCTGTGTAAGTCCGGATCTCTTCGATGGAGAGTCCCAGGCGCCGGAAGATCAGGATCATTTCCAGCTGCACCGCCTGGAAGCGGCTGTAATAGTGATATCCGTTTTCATCGATCATTTCCGGGCGGAACAGGCCGATATCATTGTAATAATGCAGAGTCCTTTTGTTGATCCTGTTCATTTTTGCAAATTCCCCGGAGGTAAGAAAATATTTCTTATTTTTCATACGAATCTCCCCTTGACTGTACAGTCACTGTATATATTATGATACACTGCGTAAAGAAAAATATGCAAGATTCTGGAGGAAAAAATGAGATTTGCAGAAATAGAAGCCAGTCAGTGGAAGGAAGTAAAAAGTATTTACATGGAAGCCTTCCCCAAAAGAGAGAGAAAGCCGTTTTTTGTCCTGAAGCATTCGGTGAAGCGGGGAAAGGCCAGGGTCTTTACGGCATCCGATGAAAATAGACTGCTGGGCTTTACCGTTGCCATCCCGTATCAGAATATGGTCATGGTGGATTATCTGGCCGTATCCGGAAAGATCCGGAGCAAAGGGACCGGAAGCTTCATCATGCAGGAGATATGCCAATATTTTTCAGATAAGAAGGTGGTCCTCCTGATCGAGCGGCTGGACGAGGGAGCGGGAGAACCGGGAGCAGAGGATCGCCAGAAGGCGGTTCTATCTGAAAAACGGATTCACCTCTGCGGATATTTTTGTGGAGGGAGCCGGAGGGGATATGGAGATCCTGAATTTTGGAGGGAAGGTATCTCCGGAGGATTATATGCGCCTTCAGAAGTATGCCCTGGGAAGATTTTTGTTCAGTCTGTCGGGAATGCGGATCGTGGAACCGGCAAGGGCGTAAGAAAGCCGCCGGTCCGCGGTCATAACAGCTCCATGGGGTACATATGGATGTAACAAAAGAGATATTTTTATGAAGATTGTTTATGAGGTGAAGTAAGAGAAAGATCGCAGAAATGCGGTCTTTTTTTTTTGAGTGTTTTTATTGTGTTATGGAAGAAAATCGGTTAAAATAGAACAAAGAAAGCAGGTGAAAAAAAATCATGGCTAAAACTTTTTGTGGATTGAAGATAGAAAAGGAAAAGCAAGCTATACATTTTGGGCGAATCTCATGAAACAACTTTGTTCTGATGTAATCGTTGAAAGTAAAAAAGAATAATAGTGAGTTGGTAAAAGCTGTAAGAACATTACAGGAGACTGAGAATAGATATATCATTGTCTTTGATAATTCTTTTGATAATTTGCAGATTGTTATGGAAAAGAAAACGATTAAAGAAATATGTGAATGAAAAGAAAATGTTTTTCTATTGAATATTATTTGTTTTGAATATCTTCTTTTAGAATTTAAAGAACTGATAGAATGGATTTATGCTTCGGAGGATGAATTCTTGCAAAAGAGAGCCAAAGTAATTGCGGCAAGACACAAACTTGTAGAATCCCCTGCAGAATGATAATTTTGATTATAAAGGAATACGAGAAATTTTGGATTATGATAAAAATATTGAAGAATATAATATTGAACAATTGTCGGCAAAGCTATTATTTGATTTGACAAGAAATACCGGATTCGAAGTGTCAAAAGGGGTACTTGGAGAATGCTGGATAAAATCTTGCTGTGAATGGAATGAGCGACAGGAAGATGATATCTGCGGATTAGATTATAGCAGACTGTCTGTGTTTGATAAAATGAAAAAAGAATTTATGTGGGAAGCTCGTTGAAATTACAGCTTCCGAAAGTTGGATTGGAGGTAATGGCATGATAACGATTTTTAAAAAATAAGAAAGACATACCTCAGGATAAAGAATATATAGAACTGAATGACATATTTTTTAATCAGAATACAGCAACAAAACTGGATGACAGAGCAGCAAAGTATATCAAATGATAGATGGTTCGGAACTCATCAGTAAATATAAAAATTCAGATCACGCTTTGAAGATATTACATTGAATACGGATCAACTTTCCACAGGATGTAAAACGGTATTGAATGTATTGTATTTTCCGGATAAGGTGTTTTGCCTGAAAGAGTGTGGAAATAATGCTCTGGAAATATTGTATAGTTTTGATGTGGGAAATGTATATAGCGAATATGCAATGATTCCGTTTGACATGGAACAGGTGAAGGCGCAGACGAGTAGAGAATGTAAAGTGATCGAGGATTATGAAGAACTAAAGGAGTGGTGGGAAAATGAAGAGTAAACCAGTTGTAATGGAGCATTTTTCAACAGTGCATACTTCATTTGTAGTGGACTTTACATTTACCAATAATATAACAATTTTAATGGGAGATTCAGGAACGGGAAAGACAGCAACATTTTCATTTATCAGAGAATGTATGGCAGTGAATTCTAAAATTTTGTGTTTGGATAATTATGATTATCAGAAAGATATTAAAGAAATAATCAGCCAGACAGAAGGAAAGTTGTTGGTTGTCATTGATAATGCAGATATTTTATTGAATGATGATACGAGAAAGTATATTTCGTTAGATAATAAAAATCAGTATTTGATTATTGGAAGAAATCCGAAGAATCTGTTTGCAAAACGAAAGAAAATCTGTTTGAATTGGTAAGTGAAAAGATTGGCGAGCAGACGGTGTTTACGATACAGCCATATTTATAAAATGGAATTTGTGTATTGAGAACTGCAGGTGTCAGGTATGAATATAGAAGCATTATATGATTTCTGATATGCAGGAATTCTATGATGGGTATGAAGCGTTCCAGACCAAAAAAAACTGTTACAGAATGAAGAGGGAAAGTATAGAGGACACGGTTTCCGAATCCTATTCAAAAAGAGGTGGTAGAAACAGCTGCTGCAATAGAGGCAGAAAATGAGATGGATGCTTCCGAATACATTCTTCCCGACAGCGATACACGCTGCCTGACAGAAGAGGATGTGACAGGGTTAAGCGAGGAAGAAATCCGAATTGCCCTGAATGAAATTTATGCACGCCACGGAAGAATATTCCAGTCAGAAGATTTTAAATGTATATTTCGCATCCAGATCCTGGTATGAGCCGAAATATTCTGCAGAGGAATTTAGCGCGGTAGAAAGCAGCATTATGAATGACTGCGAAAATAAGAATATCGATTTTTTTGGCAGAGGTCCGGGATGGAAAAAACGGTTCAGAACAGGTATTTGAAGAAAACTGGATGTATGGCACATACTATATGGATTTAGGCGAAGGCGGCATTACAGCAGAAGGCGGCTGCTATTCGGATAGCGGTGAAGACTATCTTTCCTTGACGGGTTCCTATATGGATAGCTATGGGGAATTTACCGGTATAATCGCGTATCTGGAAGATGGGACAATGTCAGCAAGCAGTGAGTTTGCGGAAAATGTTCATTTTACTTATAACGGAAAGGATCCGATCGAGATCCTGGCGTCGACAATACTGGCGGCATGAATTTCCGGGATTTGAAGGCATTTATCAGAAAACAGAAGATTTTCCGTAGTAACGATGTAGCAGGCTTGGAGGGGGCACGGTATTCATGACAGATGAAATGAAAAAATTGATCTTACAGTATGTGGATTAGGTACAGAAGATATACGGAACGCACTTAAACCAGGTTATTTTTATATGGCTCGTATGCCCGGGGCGATTTTACGGAAGATTCAGATGTGGACCTTATGATCCTGGTTGATCTGAATGAGGAGGAGACTGGGCAGTTTTCAGATGAACTTTCGGAACTGGGATTCGAGTATAACGTTGGTCATGATATCTGGATGATGCCGGTTGTGAAGAATATACAGAATTTCTTCAAGTGGAGTGCTGCGTATCCATTTTACAGGAATGTAAAGGAAGAGGGGGGTATCGTTGTATGAAGCTGCCTGATGAACTGGATACAGGCGGTAAGTGGGAACTGGTATTCCACCGTTTGCAGATTGCAGAGGAGGATCTGGCATCAGAAATATTCCCGAAAACGATGGGGGAGACGGATCGTGCAGGCAGAAGAAATCCGTCATTCCAGTGATTATGATCCGTTTTATATAGCATCCAAAGGCGGGACGCAGAAACAGATTGAGACAGCGAAAGACCTTTTGGATTATGCCAAAAGATTCATTGTGGAACGGAGAGACGCAGAAGAATTATAAAATGATCCAGAGAGGAGTATCCATTGCGGGTACTCCTTTTTTTTATACAGAAATGCAAGGAGAAAAGCTAGAATGATCAAGATCAATATTTTTATTTTCCTGTAACAGGGAACGATGGACCAGGTATGTATCGGCTGTGGTGGGAAGCGGTGTATCACACCGGATCGGTTTCCAGTGAAGGAAGTGCAAAGAAACGATTAGTTATTAAGATTCTGGAGCAGAGGATCGCCTGAAGACGGTTCTATCCGAAAAACAGATTCACCTCTGCGGATGTTTTTGTGGAGGGGATCCGGCAGAAATGTAAGAAAGCCGCCGGTCTGCGGTCATAATAGCTCCACGGGGTACATATGATTGTGGCGTGGTGATGATCTCAGCAGAGGTCCGATGATCTTGACGTAGTAATCGGGCAATGGGGGGATTGGCCAGTTACATGGTCACGTCGGTTCCCACGTTGTAGTTGATCGTCTCTGAGGCGAGATCAAGGTTTAACTGGTTCAGGATCACGCCGTACCGAAGATATTAGTCATCAACTTCGTTGAAGGCGTAAGTCGAAGGCCTGAAGGCGCTTGAGGAATTCTGGTTGCCGGGTTACCCACCAGGCACTTTAGTTTGAGCAGCTGAAGAACTTGCTGTCAGAAGAATGTCGTTTGAATGTTGTCGTAAGGTAGCCACTTCGTTTCAGGTAAGCTCACACTTGGCGCGCCGTCTGGCTCTCAGGTAGAATTAGAGCTTTTTGCGCCCTCAGGTGGCAGAATTCGCGAACGACAGGCGCCAGAACTGGTAAGTAAGTGAGAGCCGTTGGCCTTATCCGTTGGCGGTCCGTTTCGGCCAGCGTTGAGATTGAATCCGCCAGCGGTGAGCGTAACGCTTCTCAGCCAGCGCAGCCGTAAGAGTCGCCGTAAGTCGCCGCACCCTCATGGTTGTGCCTTGGTCATCGAGTGGGTGTGGGGGCCCTTTTCCGGTCTCAGGTCGTCGAGGCAACGCTGGTGTGCAGGGGCGGCAAGGAGGCGTGTCAGTCGTCCCATGGCGTGCTGATTCAGACTTGCCGCGCACGCGAATCGCTTCATCTGAACCACTCGATGATGAAGTTGTTCCACGTAAACCCGAACTGGTCGCCCTTGTCATGAATTGTTCAGGTGGGCGTTCCACGAAGTTAAAACAGAACAGGCATCAATTTGCTCAA
>VOFJ01003509.1_pt1 | contig 19863 bp, 22 predicted proteins | sample 5384081 | NCBI WGS metagenome assembly VOFJ01 (sample SAMN12384729, study PRJNA508395) | human gut metagenome | isolation source: healthy gut I | host: Homo sapiens
CGCGCAGATATGACCGACGGCGCGTCGAGCGCGCTGGCCATCCTCACGCGCGCGCTCCTCTGCCCGGGGGACGAGGCCATCGTGCTCGCACCGTATTTCCCGGAGTACGCCGTCTATGCCGAGGCGGCGGGCGGCAGCGTGCGCGTCGTGCCGTGCAAGGCGGATACCTTCGCGCTCGATCTCGAGGCGCTCTCCGCTGCCGTGACGGAAAAGACCGCACTGCTCATCCTCAACTCCCCGAACAATCCCTCCGGCGTCGTTGTCTCGCGTCCGGAGCTTGCGGCGCTGAGCGCCATGCTGCGCGAAAAGCAGGCGCGCTACGGTCACCCGATCTACATCATCGCCGACGAGCCGTACCGCGAGCTGGTCTACGGCGGGGTGGAGGTGCCGTTCCTGCCTGCAATTTACCCGAACGCGATCTACTGCTATTCCTACAGCAAGACGCTGTCCCTGCCCGGTGAGCGCGTGGGCTTTCTCGCCCTGCACCCGGCCATGGACGACTACGCTGCCGTGCACGCCGCCGTGCTCGGCGCGGGGCGCGCATTGGGGTATATCTGCGTGTCGTCGCTGTTCCAGCTTGCCGTGGCGGAGTGTCTCGGAAAGACGGCGGACATTGCGGCCTATGCCGAAAACCGCGAGCTGATCTACGGTGCACTCACGGCCATGGGCTATCGCTGCGCGCGGCCGGACGGCGCGTTTTACCTCTTCCTCAAGTCGCCCGAGCCGGATTCGCGCGCGTTTTGCCGCCGCGCGATGGACTATGACATCCTGCTCGTGCCGGGCGATGATTTTGGCTGCCCGGGCTATGCGCGCCTTGCCTACTGCGTAGCGCGCTCACAGATCGAGCGCTCGCTCCCGGCGTTCCGGAAGCTGGCCGGGAGCTACGGGCTCTGCAAGTGATCTCCGCAGACAGAAAGCGGCGCCCCCGGGGTTCGGGGGCGCCGCTTTTGCGTGGATGGAGTCAGGCGTACATGGCGTTTGCGGCCATGTAGTCATAGATGACCTTGCCGTGGTGCTGCTCCTGCGCCTGAATGTCGTTGAGTACGCTGCGCGCGTCGGCATCACGAAATTCGAACACGCACGTGTCGTACAGGTGCGAGGCGTGCTTTTCCATCGTGAGCACGTCCGAGCAGAGGTAGCAGTCGTTTTGCTTTTGCGGCGAGTCTGCGCTGCTGTATGCGGCCGTGAACGTGCCCGGCACGGTCGCGGAGTCCGCGGGCTTGCAGACCGTGCCCTGCATCATCTGCGCGATCGCGTCGAGATGCTGCTGCTCGACCTGAGCGAGCTGTTCAAACAGGTTTTTGAGCTGCGGGTCGTTGGCGCTGGCGGCGTGGCGGCGGTATTTGTCCACGCACAGCTGCTCCTGATCTTTGAGATCCTTGAGCAGGCCGGCTTCTTTTTGCGTTGGTTGCATTCCGATCACCTCACAGGCAGTATGCCCGAGCGTGCGTGTGCGCATACACCGGCGGGAAAAATACAGTGGCGTGCGCGTGAAAATCGGGTATAATGAGCTGACCTTATCGAAAAGAGAGATGCAGCTATGGCAAAGATCTATGACATCACGGACTTCTCCGCGCCGGAGCTGGACGTGTACGCCCGCCTGACGGAAAACCAGCTCGTCAACCGCGCCGACCCGGCAAACGCCCTTCTTCATCGCCGAGAGCCCGCTCGTGATCGGCCGCGCGCTCGATGCGGGGTGCGAGCCGGTGTCGTTTCTGATGGAGCGCCGCCACGTAGAAGGGAAGGCGTCTGATATCCTCGCGCGCTGCCCGGACGATATCCCGGTCTACGCGGCCGAGCTCGAGGTGCTCACGCAGCTGACGGGCTTTCACCTCACGCGCGGTATGCTCTGCGCCATGCGCCGGCCGGCGCTGCCATCTGTGGCAGAGCTGTGCACGAACGCCGCGCGCGTGGCTGTGCTGGAAAATGTGATGAACCCGACGAATATCGGCGCGATCTTCCGCTCGGCGGCGGCGCTCGGTATCGACGCGGTGCTGCTGACGCCGGCGTGCAGCGACCCGCTTTACCGCCGCGCGGTGCGCGTGAGCATGGGCACGGTCTTTCAGGTGCCGTGGACGTATCTGCCCGCGGACACCGACTGGCAGGAGACGCTGCACGCGCTCGGCTTTCGCACGGCGGCCATGGCGCTGCGTGACGATTCGCTGCGCATTGACGATGCGCGCCTGCGTACCTTGCCGCGCCTCGCCATCGTGCTCGGCACGGAGGGCGACGGGCTGGCCGGCAGCACGATCGCCGCGTGCGATTACACCGTGCGCATCCCCATGACGCACGGGGTCGACTCGCTCAATGTCGCCGCGGCGAGCGCCGTCGCGTTTTATCAGCTTGCGCTGCTGCGCGGCTGAGGTGCGGACAAAAAATCTCCGGCTTCCGTTCTGGAAGCCGGAGTTTTTTGTTATTCTCAGACGTCGAAGCGGTCGTAACTCCCGGCGCAGTCGAGGCACAGCGTCTGCCCGTCGACCAGACGGATCCAGTTGGCGCCGGCCGTCTCGCCGCAGCACGCGCAGCGGTAGGAGTCGAAGAGCTTCGCCTTCTCCGGCAGCGCGATGGTCGCGGGCTTGACATCGAACAGGTCAGCCGGCTCCTGCGCCTGGAAGTAGTCGAACGACTCCTCGCGCGTCATCCCCTCCGGACGGTCGCGCAGCACCAGACGCACGGACTTGCCCGTGGTGCGGTTGTAGAACGAAAACGCCTGCTTGCCGCGCATATGAAACAGCAGGTTGCCCTTTCCGACGCTGCAGCCGAGCAGCGCCTGAATGGCGTCGACGCCGCAGGCGTCATTTTCCGCGATGCACACGAGCTGCTCATCGCCGGAGAAGTCCAGCTCCAGCAGCTCGGCTGCGTAGCACGCGGCCTTGTAGCCGATCGTCAGACCGCCGCAGGCATGGCCGTGAAAGGCAACGCATTTTTCCCAATTGGTCATGATAGTTTCTCCTTTTCTTCATCTTCAATGAGTACGAGCGACTGACCCTGCACCTGCACGATGCTGCCCCTGACACCGTAGACATCGCGCAGCGCGTCGGCATCGAAGATCTCCGCGCCGCCGTAGCGGTACACCTCGCCCTCGCGCAGCAGCAGAAAACGGTCGCAAAAGCGCAGGGCAAGGTTCAGGTCGTGGATGACGATCATCGCCGTCAGATTCTGCTCACGGCAGAGGTCGCGCGTGATCTGCAGCACCTGATACTGGTTGCGGATGTCGAGGCTGCTGGTCGGCTCGTCGAGCAGCAGGAGCGTCGGCTCCTGTGCCAGCGCGCGGGCGAGCATGACCTTCTGCCGCTCGCCGCCGGAGAGCTGGTTGAGAAACCGGCCGCGCATATCCTCCAGATTCAGATAGCGCATCGCATCGTGCACCACGTCGTGGTCGTGCTCCGTCACGCCCCAGGTCATGTAGGGGCGGCGGCCGAGCATGACCATGTCGTGCACGGTCATCTGCGTGTCAGGCACGTGCTGTGCGACGAAGGCCACGCGCTTTGCGATCTCCCGGTGCGAGAGCGCGAGCAGATCCTCGCCGTCGACGCGGCAGCTGCCGCTGTCGGCCGTGAGGATGCGGTTGATGCACTTGAGCAGCGTGCTCTTGCCGACGCCGTTGTTGCCGAGCACGGCCAGAAACCGGCCGCTGTCAAGCTCAAAGCTCACGTCGCGCAGGATCGGGCGTCCGCCCTTGTAGTGATAGCAGAGGTGGTCCACACTGATCATGTCCGGCTCCTCCCCTTGAACAGCAGATACAAAAACAGCGGGCCGCCGAGGAACGCCGTCAGCGCGCCGATCGGCAGAATGACGGGCATGATGACCACGCGCGCGACCAGATCGCTCAGCAGCAGCAGCGCCGCGCCAGCGAGCACCGAGCCGGGGATGAGGTAGATGTAGTTGTTGCCGACGACCATGCGCACGATATGCGGCGCGACCAGACCGATGAAGTTGATGAGGCCGACGTTCGATACGATGATCGAGCAGACAAGGCACGTGAGCACAACGTTTGTCAGCGTCAGCCGCTGGACGTTGATGCCGAGACTCAGCGCCGTCTCCTCGCCGGAGAGCAGGGCGTTGTAGTCCCAGCGGTGCAGATAGCAGTAGACGATCAGCAGCAGCACAGCCAGCGCCATGCCGCGCAGGGACTGCCAGCTCGTGCTGCCGAGGTCGCCGAAGGTCCAGAACACGAGCGACGAGAGCGCGACCTCATCGGCGAAGTATTGCAGCAGCGTGGTCGCACCGGTCAGCATAGAGCTGATGGCAACGCCCGCGAGCACGATGCCCTCCGAGGAGACCTGCTTGAACCGGCTCAGGCCGAGAATGACGGCGGCGACGAGCAGCGAACCCAGAAACGAGCACAGCGGGATGGCCCAGCTGCCCGTGTGCGTCAGACCGAGGCCGATGATGGCAACGGCTGCGCCGAACGTCGCGCCCTGCGACACGCCGAGCGTGGAGGCCGAGGCGAGGGGGTTTCGCAGCACGGACTGCAAAATGCAGCCGGCGAGCCCGAGCCCCGCGCCGGAGACCATGGCGGTGCAGATGCGCGGCAGGCGGTTGTTGCGGATGACGAGGTTGACCTTATTGTCCGCCGCGCGGCCGAAAATGCCCCGGATGAGCTCGGCAGCGGGCGTGTTGTATGACCCGGCGCGCAGCGACAAAAAGAACGCCAGCGCCAGCACCGCTGCCAGAAGGATCAGAAAGCGGATGCTTCTGGCGCGGATGCGGGTGTAATCGGAAATCTGCGGCTTACTCGCCGATGGTGATGGCACGGAATGCATACCCGGCCTCCTTCAGATCGGGATAGGGGTTCGAGCCGAGCAGCTCCGTGAAGATCTCGCCGGCCTTAACCTCGGGGTCAACGTCTGCAAACTGCTCCGGATACAGCATGCAGGCGGCATAGTAGGCATCGGCCAGCGCCGTCTCAAGGTTGGAGGCGCAGGAGCGGAACGAGATCTGCGAGTAGACCTTGCCGCCGCGCACGGCGCTCAGACTCTTATAGAATTCCGGGTGCGCCTGATAGTCCTCGTTGATGAGGTCCATGCCGTTGAAGTCGAGGAAAATGACGTCCGGATCCCAGGCGAGCACCTGCTCGGTGTCGATGTTGAACGCGCCGGTCTGACCGGTCGTGTCTGCAAGGTTCTTGGCGTGGATGAGCGCGAACGGGCCGTAGCCGGCCTCCGTGCCCTCAAAGCCGTGTTGTCCCTTGAAGGACACACCGCCGACGTAGACGGACGGCTTCTGATCGTCTGCGATCTTGGCCGTGCGCGTGTCGAGATCGGTCTGGATGCCCTTGAGGTACTTGGTCAGCTCCTGTGCGCGCGTTTCCAGACCGTAGAGCTCGCCGAGCAGGCGGATGGTCTCGTAGGCGGCATCGTCGAGTGTGGTGTCGCTGCCGGGCACGACAAAGACCGGGATGCCGGTCTTCGCGCTCAGCTCGTCCGCGTCGCACGAGGCGTAGGCGCTCATGACGATGACCTGCGGTGCGACGTCGATGATCTGCTCCACATACGGCTCACCGTTCGTGCCGGTGACGGGCAGATCCTTGAACTTGTCGAAGTTTACATAGTTATACAGGCGGCTCATGCCGGCCTTGGTCTCATAATCCTCCACGCCGACGGCGCGGTCAGCCGCACCGACATAGCAGCTGTAGCGCAGCGCGCCGACGCCGACGCACACGACGCGCTCCACCTGCTTGGGCACTTCCACGGTGCGGTTTTTGCCGTCGGTGAGTGTGCGCATGTCGCCGGAGGCGCCGTCGTTTGCTTTTGCGCCGCAGGCTGTGCAGGCCAGCACCATCAGCACTGCCAGCAGCAGGCAGATCCATCTTCGATTTCGCATAGTGCGTGTATCCTCTCTTCCTGTGTTTCTCCGTCACGGAGTATTGTCTATAGTATAACGGACGGCGGCCGAAACCGTAACCCCCCGTAGGGGATGAAAATATGCGCAGATTTTTCATGAAATATTTGCTGACAGTCGCGCATGAAATGTCTGATTTTCAACACAAAGCAGGAAAGCAAGCGGATAGCACGCCGGAAACCGCGGCATTTTACAATTTTACACGCATTTTACATAAGCGCTCTTTTCGTTTTTACATCCTCTGCGTATCCTGTGAAGCGTAGGGAACAAAAAACCAAAAACCAAAATTGAAGTTCGAAAGGAGCACTTCATCTTGAAAAAGATCATCACTGTTTTGTGTGCTGCCGTCATGGCGCTCTCGCTGTTCGCGGGCTGCGGCCAGAAGGCAAACGACAACGGCACGACCGCCGCGGGCGGCACGGTCGCGACCGACGGTTCCACCTCGATGGAAAAGGTCATCGGCGCGCTCGGCGAATCCTTTATGGAAGCCAATAAGGGCACGACCTTCACCTACAACCCACCGGCTCCGGCTCCGGCATTCAGGCCGTTAGCGAAGGCCGCTGCGACATCGGCCTTTCGAGCCGTGCGCTCAAGGATGACGAGAAGGCCTCCGGCCTTGTTGAGACCGTCGTTGCGCTCGACGGCATCGCCATCATCGTCAATCCCCAGAACCCGGTCAAGGATCTGAGCCTGGAGCAGATCGCCAAGATCTACACCGGCGAGATCACCAACTGGAAGGACGTCGGCGGCGACGACGCCGAGATCGTGCTCATCGGCCGTGAGGCCGGCTCCGGCACGCGTGACGGCTTCGAGTCCATCACCGACACCAAGGACGCCTGCCAGTACCGTCAGGAGCTCACCTCCACGGGCGACGTCATCAACACCGTGTCCCAGAACCCGACGCCATCGGCTATGCCTCCCTGGCTGCCATCAAGGACAGCGTCAAGGCCCTGACCGTCAACGGTGTGGCCCCGACGGAAGCAACCGTCAAAGACGGCACCTATCTCGTGCAGCGTCCGTTCGTCCTTGTGACGAAGGAAGGCACTGCCCTGAGCGAGACCGCGCAGAAGTTCTTCGACTTCGCGACCTCTGCGGACGCCGCGTCCATCATCTCCGCGGCGGGCGCAGTCCCGGTGGCCTGAGCCACAGACAAGCGTACAGGCGGCTGGAGACCAGCCGCCTTTCGCATATACAGAGGTACTGATATGAAAAAGAGATCTCAAGCTCTGGAGACGGTCGTGCACGGCGTGTTCTTGCTCCTTGGCCTCATCACCGTCGGGTGCGTGCTGCTCATCAGCGTGTACCTGATCGTCTCCGGCATCCCCGCCATCCGGCAGATCGGGCTCATCCCGTTCCTGTTCGGCAAGACGTGGGCGTCCACGGCGGCGGAGCCGTCCTACGGTATCCTGCCGTTCATTCTCACAAGTGTATACGGCACCGCGGGCGCGATCGTGCTCGGCGTGCCGATCGGCTTTCTGACGGCGGTGTATCTGGCAAAGGTCGCCCCGCCGCGCATCCGCGGCGTCATGTCCGCGGCCGTGAGCCTGCTTGCCGGCATCCCGTCGGTCGTGTACGGTCTCGTCGGTATGCTGGTGCTCGTGCCTGCCATCCGCAAGGTGTTTCACCTGCCGACGGCGCGAGCCTGTTTGCGGCCATCATCGTACTGGCGTCATGATCCTGCCGTCGATCATCAAGGTGAGCGTCACGGCGCTCGAGGCCGTTCCGCCCGAATATGAGGATGCCTCGCTCGCGCTGGGCGCGACACCCATCGAGACGTATTTCCGCGTCTCCGTCCCGGCGGCAAAGAGCGGCATCGCCGCGGCGGTCGTGCTCGGCGTGGGCCGCGCCATCGGCGAGGCCATGGCCGTGATGATGGTGTCCGGCAACGTGCCCAATATGCCGAAGCTGTTTGAGAGCGTGCGCTTTCTGACCACCGCCGTCGCGAGCGAAATGTCCTATTCCGGCGGCCTGCAGCGGCAGGCGCTGTTTTCCATCGCGCTGGTGCTGTTTCTGTTCATCATGCTCATCAACGCGACGCTCAACTTCTTCCTCAAGCGCAATAAGGAGGGCAAGGGATGAAAAAGAAAGCCATTTCCGGCAGCCGCAGAGCCTACATCCTCGCCATGCGCATCCTCATGGGCGCGGCGGCTGTGATCACGGCGGCGCTCGTGCTGTTTCTGATCGTCTATGTGCTCGTCAAGGGGCTGCCGAACGTGTCGTGGACGCTGCTGTCCACCGCGCCGAGCTACCTCTCCGACCGCATCGGCATCCTGCCGGACATCCTGAGCACGCTCTACATCGTCATCGCGACGCTGCTAATCGTGCTGCCGCTCGGCGTGGGCGCGGCCATCTACCTGACGGAGTACGCGACGAACCGCCGCGTCATCGGCGTCATCGAATACGCGGCCGAGACGCTCTCCGGTATCCCGTCGATCATCTACGGCCTTGTCGGCATGCTGTTTTTCTGCCAGTTTCTGAACATGAAAACATCGCTGCTCGCGGGCGCGCTCACGCTCGTCATCATGAACCTGCCGACCATCATGCGCACGACACAGGAGAGCCTCAAGACCGTACCGCAGAGCTACCGCGAGGGCGCGTTCGGCCTGGGCGCGGGCAATGGCGCACCATCCGCACGGTGGTGCTGCCGGGCTGCGTGGACGGCGTCATCACCGGCTGCATCCTGTCCGTCGGGCGCATCCTCGGCGAGTCGGCCGCACTGCTGTTCACGGCGGGCTTTGCCCACGCGCTCAACGGCTTTTTCGACGGGCTGAGCAGCGCGGGCGCCACGCTCACCGTCGCGCTCTACGTCTACGCCAAGGAACAGGGACAATTCGACGTGGCCTTTGCCATTGCCGCCATTTTGATGCTCCTCACGCTGCTCATCAACGGCGCGGCCATGCTCGTCGAGAGATACTTCAGGAGGAAAAGAAGCCTATGAGTGATATTATGACGGTTCAGGGTCTGGATCTCTGGTACGGAGACCATCAGGCGCTGCACGATATCAGCATGAACATTCCGGAAAAGAGCATCACGGCGCTCATCGGGCCGTCCGGCTGTGGCAAGTCCACGTTTCTCAAAACGCTCAACCGCATGAACGATCTCATCCCCGGCGTGAAGATCACGGGCGATGTGCGCTACCGCGAGCAGGACATTTTTGCCCCCGGCACGGACGTCAACGAGCTGCGGCGCGAGATCGGCATGGTCTTTCAGAAGCCGAACCCCTTCCCCATGAGCATCTACGACAACATCGCCTACGGTCCGCGCACGCACGGCATCAAAAACCGCGCGAAGCTCGACGAGATCGTTGAAAAATCGCTGCGCGGCGCGGCGATTTGGGACGAGGTCAAGGACCGCCTGAAGAAAAACGCGCTCGGCCTCTCCGGCGGCCAGCAGCAGCGCCTTTGCATCGCCCGCGCGCTCGCGGTCGAGCCCGAGGTGTTGCTGATGGACGAGCCGACAAGTGCGCTCGACCCGATCTCCACGTCGAAGATCGAGGAGCTGGCCATGCAGCTCAAGGAGCAGTACACGATCGTCATCGTCACGCACAACATGCAGCAGGCGGTGCGCATCTCCGACCGCACGGCGTTTTTCCTGCTCGGTGAGCTCGTCGAGTGCGACGACACGGAGCGGCTCTTCTCGCAGCCGCAGGACAAGCGCACGGAGGATTACATCACAGGGAGGTTTGGCTGATGAGAAGCCGGTTTGATGAACAGCTCGCACTCCTGAATAAGGAGATGATCGAGATGGGCGCACTGTGCGAGGAGGTCATCGCGCTCGCGTCCAAGGCGCTCACGGAGGCGGATCCGGAGCTGGCGAAGAAGGTCGCGCCGCTCGACGCGGAGATCGACCAGAAGGAGCGCGAGATCGAGTCGCTGTGCCTCAAGCTTCTGCTGCAGCAGCAGCCCGTGGCGCGGGACCTGCGCCAGATCTCGGCGGCGCTCAAGATGATCACGGACATGGAGCGCATCGGCGATCAGGCCGAGGATATTGCGGAGATCGTCCAGTATCTCGCCGGACGTTCGGCGGAAAATGACGATCTGCTGCGCGAAATGGCGCGCTCGACCATCCATATGGTCACAGAAAGTGTTGACGCCTACGTTCAGCGTGATACAATGCTGGCAGAGATGGTCATCGCCGAGGACGACGTTGTGGACAACGCCTTCGACGAGGTCAAGCGCCGGCTGATCGATAAGATCACCGCCCATCCCGAGGACGGGGCGTACGCGCTCGATCTGCTCATGATCGCCAAATACTTTGAGCGCATCGGTGACCACGCGACGAACATCGCCGAGTGGGTGATCTTCTCGGTCACCGGGGTGCACAAGGAGGGGTAGGACATGATCTGGTGTGTTGAGGACGACGCCAGCATCCGCGACATTGAGGTCTATACGCTCTCGTCCACGGGCTTTGAGGCCCGCGGCTTTGACGACGGCGTCTCGTTCTGGTCGGCGCTGCAGACGCAAAAGCCGGATCTGGTCGTGCTCGACGTGATGCTGCCCGGCGTGGACGGTATCGAGCTGCTGCAGCGTATGAAGGCGTCGGCGGAGCTGCGCACCATTCCGGTCGTCATGGCCACGGCCAAGGGCGCGGAGTATGACAGGATCCGCGGTCTTGACCTCGGTGCGGACTACTATCTCGTCAAGCCGTTTGGCGTGATGGAGCTGGTGTCCTGCGTCAAGGCGGTGCTGCGCCGCTGCCGGCCGGACAAGGCTGCGCATCTGCTGCGCAGCGGCGGGCTCGTCGTCGACCTCGATGCACACACGGTCACGGTCGACGGCGCGCGCGTCGCGCTCACATATAAAGAATTTGAGCTCCTGCGCCTGTTCTTGTCCCATCCGGGCATGGCGTTCACGCGTGACCAGCTCTTTCAGGAGGTCTGGGGCATGGACTTCTGCGGCGAGACCCGCACGGTCGATATGCACATCCGGACGCTCCGGCAGAAGCTCGGCCCCTACGGACGGCGGATCGAGACGGTGCGCAATGTTGGCTACCGTATGGAGGCAACGACATGACCAAGAAAATCTTTCAATCCATCCTCCTCGTGGCCGGTGCCGTGCTGCTGGCAAGCCTGCTGATCATCATGGGCTTTCTCTACAGCTATTTCGGCGGCGTGGAAGAAAACCAGCTGCGCGACGAGCTGAGCCTCGCCTCGGCCGCCGTGGAAAGCAGCGGCACGGACTATCTCTCGCAGCTCACGGCCGGGCGCTACCGCCTGACGTGGATCGCGGCTGACGGCAGCGTTTTGTACGACACCAAGACCGATGCCGAGAGCCTTGAGAACCACGCCTTGCGCGCCGAGGTCAGTCAGGCGCTGAGCACCGGCACGGGCGAGAGCACGCGCTATTCCTCGACGCTTATGGAAAAGACCATGTACTATGCCCAGCAGCTTACGGACGGCACGGTGCTGCGCATCTCCATCAGCCGAGCGACGGTCGGCATGATCGCCGTCGGTATGCTCCAGCCGCTGCTGCTCGTGCTCATTGTGGCGCTCATCCTCTCGGGTATGCTGGCCAGGCGCCTGTCGCGGCGTATCGTCGATCCGCTCAACAGCCTCGATCTCGAGCACCCGCTCGATAATGACGCCTATGAGGAGCTCTCGCCGCTGCTCAAGCGCATCCACCACCAGCACGTCGAGATCCAAACGCAGCTGCGCGAGCTGCGCGAAAAGACCGACGAATTCACACAGATCACCGGCAGTATGCGCGAGGGACTCGTCCTGCTCGACGAGCACGGCGATATCCTGAGCATCAACGCCGCGGCACAGGCGCTCTTCGGCGCGGACGCGCAGTGCGTCGGCCGGGACTTTCTCACCATCGAGCGCAGCCACGAGATCAGTGCCGCCATTCAGGCCGCCGCCGGCGACGGCCACAGCGAGGTGCGCGCCGAGCGCGCGGGGCGCATCTATCAGTTTGACATCAGCCGCATCGCGTCCGACGGGAAACCGATCGGCACGGTCATCCTCGCCTTCGACATCACGGAGCAGGAGTTTGCCGAGCGCAACCGCCGGGAGTTCACGGCGAACGTCTCGCACGAGCTCAAGACGCCGCTGCAAGGCATCATCGGCAGCGCCGAGCTGATCGAAAACGGTATGGTCAAGCCCGACGACCTGCCGCGCTTCGTCGGCCACATCCATACCGAGGCCGCCCGCCTCGTCACGCTCATTGACGACATCATCCGCCTGTCCCAGCTCGATGAGGGCGACGCTATGCCGACGGAACCGGTCGATCTGCTCGCCGTGTCGCAGGAGGCGGCGGAGAACCTGCACGACGCCGCAGCCGCGCGCGATGTGACGGTCAGCGTCACGGGCCAGCCGTCCGTCATTCCCGGCGTCCGCCGCCTGCTCTATGAGATCGTCTACAACCTCTGCGACAACGCCATCAAGTATAACCGTGACGGCGGTCGCGTGGATATCACCGTTGCGCACGACGCCGACGGCAGCAGCGTCACCGTTGCCGACACCGGCATCGGCATCGCGCCGGAGCATCAGGCGCGTGTGTTCGAGCGCTTCTACCGCGTGGACAAGAGCCACTCGAAGGCGTCCGGCGGCACGGGGCTTGGGCTCTCAATCGTCAAGCACGCCATGCAGCTGCACCACGGCCGCATCGAGCTTGAGAGCACGCCGGGCACGGGCACGACCATCCGCGCCATCTTCCCGAAGGCGTGAGCAGCAAAACAATAAGACGAGATTTTCACGGATGAAAATCTCGTCTTTTTTTATGGTTCTTCAATAGCAGGCGGCGTTTGGCTTTCAGCGCGGCGGCGGTCTGACGAGCCGATCCGCTGAACCGTAAGTCTGAGCCGTGCCGGGGAAAACAGCAAGGCTCTGCCGCTCAGAAAACAGCGTCGACAAGCCGTCTGGTGTAATCCGACTGCGGGTGCAGGATGACCTCGTCGGGCAGACCGCTCTCTACGATCCTGCCGTCATGGAGCACGATGACCCTGTCGCAAAACTGCTGTACCAGCGCGATGTTGTGGCAGATGAAGAGATAGGCCAGCTTCCTTTCCTTCTGCAGCTGCTGCAGAAGCTCGATGATCTGCTTTTGCACGGTCACGTCCAGTGCGGAGGTGGCCTCGTCAAAGATGAGGATGCGCGGGTCGTTCATCAGCGCTCTTGCAATGGCTGCGCGCTGGCACTGGCCGCCGGAGACCTGATGCGGATAGCGCGCGAGAAACGTGGCCGGCAGGCCGCAGCTTTCCAGCAGCGCGCGCCTTTGCCTCGCGTTCGGCCTTCGGTACGCCCTTGTTGCGCAGGCTCTCGCAGATGCCGTCGCCCAATGTGCGGCGCGGATCGAAGGAGTCGGCCGGTGACTGAAAGACCATCTGGATCTTCGCGTAGACCGGGATCAGATCCCGCCCCCTGAGCCGGGTGATATCTTGCCCGTCGATGAAGATCTGCCCGCCGGTGGCGTCGATCTGGCGGGTGATGAGCCTGGCGATCGTGGACTTGCCGGAGCCGGATTCGCCCACGATGCCGAGGATCTCACCGGGCTGTACCTCAAAGCTCACATGATCGACGACGAAAAATGCATCCCTGCCGGCGCGGGAAAAGGCTTTGGAGAGGTCTGCGACCTTCAGGATCGGTTCCATTTATGCCTTCTCCCTCCTCAGTCTCGGAACTGCGCTCAGCAGCTTTACCGTGTAGTCATTCTGCGGGTTTTCCAGCACGTCCTTCGCCGTTCCATATTCCATCACGCGGCCATTGGAGAGCACGACGATGCTGTCCGCCATCGCGGAGACGACGCCGATGTCGTGCGTCACGATGATGATCGCGGTGCCGAAGGCCTCGCGGACATGCAGCATTTCCTCCACGACCTGCCGCTGTACGGCCATGTCGAGCGCGGAGGTGGGCTCGTCCGCCAGGAGAACGACCGGATTCATCAGCATGGCGATCGCAATGCCCGCGCGCTGATTCATGCCGCCGGAGAGCTCGAAGGGATAGCTGTCCCAGATCCGCTCACCGTCCTGAAAGTGCAGCTTTTCAAAGAGCTCCAGCGCGGCGCGCTTTGCCTCGGCCACATCCACCTTGCGGTGCGCCGCCATGCTCTCGATGATCTGCTCACCGATCGTGCGGGTCGGGCTCAGGGACGCGCCGCAGTCCTGAAAGATCATGCCGATCTTCTCGCCGCAGATCCTGCGCATCTCCTTGGGCGGCACGTCCGGAAGGCTTTTTCCTTCAAACCAGATGTCGCCTCTTGTGACCATGCCGCTGCTGCCCAGAAGGCCTATCGCGGCCTTGAGCAGCGTGGATTTTCCGGAGCCGGACTCACCCACCAGACCGAGGATCTCGCCGGAATGGAGCTGAAAGCTCACGTCATGGACGACGGGCTCCCCGTTGAAGGAGACCTCCACATGCTGATAGTCCAATAATACTGCCATAAAACGACCTCATTCGGATGTTGTCTGAAAAACGGGCATCGGCTCAAAACGGAAACTTTCCGCGCTGAGCCCATGTCCGTCCGGGGAACTGAGGGGCGGATGCTTCCGCCCCTCTCAGCTTGCCGAAGGACCTCGTAGCCTTTGCGCCCGCAGGCGCAAAGAAGTCCAATCATTTTCTTCGGCGACATGTGCGGCGAAGAAAATACTTCTCAGGCAGCAAGTGTGGAATTTGTGCGCCGGCGGCACACAAATTATGCGCGCAGCAGACTGCAAACCCCTTTGTCAAAAAGTTGTACTTTTTGACAGCCTCTGAGGGGAGGAATGCTTCCGCCCCTCTTTCTTTTGCTTACTGGATATCGAGATCCGCGGTCAGCTCATAGAAGTCGCAGGTGTGTGCTTCGAGGCCGGAGACGTTGGCCTTCATGATCATGCTCATGCGCAGGAAGGAGCAGAAGACGTAGGAGTTGTCATCCAGCAGCTCCTGCTGCATCTCGACGGCGATCTTCGCACGCTCGGCCGGATCGAAGGTGGTGCGCAGCTGGACGGCAAGCTTCTCGAGCTTGTCGCTGTGGTGGCCGCCGGAGTTCTTGATCGATTTGTCCAGACAGTAGGTGTCGAAGAAGTTCTGGGGATCGCCCAGACCGGCGTTGACGTTGGCGCTGACCCAGATGTCCCATGCCGTGGGATCCTTGCGGATGCTGTTGTGATCCTTGGTGCAGTTGATCTGTACGTCAATGCCGATGTCCTTGAGCGTGGACTGCGCGGATTCGGCCAGCAGGGGCAGCTCCTGACGGGACGGGTAGGTCAGCCAGCGAATCGTGAGCTTGACGCCGTTCTTTTCGCGGATGCCGTCGCCGTCGGTGTCGACCCAGCCGGCGGCCTCCAGCTCGGCTTTGGCCTGATCGGGATCAAAGGACACGGTCTGAATGCCCTGACCGAACGCGAAGCTGTCGGGGAAGGCGCCGGTCGCGGTGTAGCCGTAGCCGTTGAGCAGCACGTCGACGAAGTCCTGCTTGTTGATGCCCATGGCGATCGCCTTGCGCACGGCGGGATCACTCATGATCGTGTAGCCGGAGTTCTCCTTGTGGAGGTTCATCATGCCCCAGAAGCAGCGGCTGGTCTGGATGCTGGTGAACTTGTAGTTGTCGTTCTCAAAGAGCGGATAGCTGGCATAGGCCATGCCGTAGGCTGCGTCGATTTCTCCGGACTGGAGTGCCATGGCCAGCGTGTCACCGTCGGAAATGGTGCGGACGGTGATCTCGTCGACCTTCACCTCGCCGTCCCAGTAGTTGACGTTCTTGATGAGATTCACATGGTCGTCCGTGACGACTTCGGTCGCCACATAGGGGCCGGTGCCGACGACGCAGCCGTTGTCGGGGATGCCGACCTCCATGTCGATGATGCAGCCGTAGGCCTCGGAGAGATAGTTCATCAGAATGGGGTTTGGCTCGGAGGTGACGATGGTCAGCTTTTGACCGTCGGCCTCCATTGAGGCGATCTTGAGGTTGCCGGCGGCGCGCTCGTGGACCTCGATCAGGTGCTCGAGACAGGCCTTGACTGCGGCGGCGTCACACTTCTTGCCGTTGGAGAAGCAGACCGCATCCTTGATCACGATCTCCCATGTGGTCTCGTTGATGTTGGTGGCGCTCTCCGCCAGCCAGGGCTCGAGCGTGCCGTCGTCCGCGATCTTCATCAGCGTCTCGCCGACGCCGTAGCGGATGCAGGCCCAGCCGGAATAGGCTTCGTGAGGGTTGATCGTCGGCTCTTCGTTTTCGGCGTTGAAGGTGGTGTCGCCGAAGACGAAGGTCTTTTTCCCGCCGGATTGGGTGGGTGTGTTGGAGCTGCCGCAGCCGGCCAGAATGCCGAGCGAGAGGCAGAGCGCCAGAAGGGAAGCTAGGATCTTTTTCATGTTCTCTGTTTCCTTTCCTTTGTTTATATAGGGCCCGAATTATCGTGCCCGGGAGTTCTTTGGGTCCATGTAGTCGCGCACGGTGTCGCCCAGAAGGTTGAAAATCACGACCGACAGGAAGATCGCGAAGCCGGGCGACAGCACGAGCCATGGGTAAGTCTGCAGCATGCTGCGTCCGCCGCTCATCATATTGCCCCACTCGGCCGTGGGCGGCTGCGCGCCGAGATTCAGGAAGCTCAGCCCTGCGAGCTCCATCATCATCGTGCCGATGTCCAGCATGGCCGTGACCAGGATCGGGCCGAGGATATTCGGCAGGATATGCCGCAGGATCATCTGCATGGAGCTGTCGCCGGAGAGCCGTGCCGCGGCCACAAAGCCGCTGCTTTTGAGCGCCAGCGTCTGACTTCGCGCCACGCGCGCATATTTCGGCCAGCTGATGACCGCCAGCGCGAGTACCGCGTTGCCGACGCCGCCGCCCAGCATTGCCGCGATCGCCAGGGCAAAGACCAGCCCCGGAAAGGCCAGACACACGTCCGAGATGCGCATCACGACGGAGTCCATCGCGCCGCCGTAGTAGCCGCAGAGCGTGCCGACGGCGGTTCCGAAGACCGAGATGACGCCGACGAGCGCCAGCGTGGAGAAGATGCTTGTCTGCGCGCCGACCACAACGCGGGAAAACATGTCGCGCCCGTAGCGGTCGGTGCCCATCCAGTGCTCGGCCGAAGGCGGGAGAAGCGATTTCGACAGATCCTGCGCATAGGGGTCGTAGGGGACGATCTTGTCTGCAAAGATCGCAATGAGAAGCAGCGCTGCCGCTAAGATCAGAAAGAAGATCAAACGGGTCTTGATACGGTTCTTTTTGACTTTTTGTACGCGGACTGTGACGGTTTCGCTCATCGCTCGATCCCTCCCAGCCGGATCCTCGGGTCAAGGAAGTGATAGCTCAGGTCGGTGATCAGGTTGATCACGACGTAGATGATGGCCATCCACATCACGTAGGCCTGAATGATCGGGTAGTCGCGCATATTGATCGCATCCACCGCCAGCTTGCCGACGCCGTCCCACATGAAGATGGACTCGACGATGGCCATGCCGCCGAGCAGTGAGCCGATCGAGAGCGTCAGCAGCGTGATGATCGTCACGAGCGAGGCCTTCATGACGCTCCTGATCATGGTCGTGGAGAATTTTACGCCTCTGGCCCTGGCGCCGAGCACGTAATCCTTTTCCAGCTCATCCAGAACGGTTGCGCGGACCTGCCGCAGATACTTGGCCGACATGGCGATTGCCAGCGTCAGGGCGGGCAGCGCCACGCTCTGCAGGCTGACGCCGCCGGAGATGACCGGAAACCAGCCGAGCCTGATCGCAAAAAGGTACATCAGCAGCAGGGAGACAAAAAAGTTCGGCAGAGAGTTGCCGATAAAGCTTGCCGTGCGGATCACGTAATCGGTCGCCGTATTCTGTTTCACCGCCGACCAGATCCCGAGCGGGATCGAGATCAGCACGGTCAGCAATATGGAAACGGCCGTCAGCAAAAGCGTGGCCGGCAGCTTGGAAACGAAGGTTGCGAACACCGGCTGGTTCGAGACGTAGGAGGTGCCCATGTCGCCCCTGAGCAGATTGCCGAGCCACGTGAAGTACTGCACGACAAAGGGCTTGTCCAGACCCAGCTCTGCTCTGGCGTTGTCGATCATTTCCTGCGAAACCGTGCCGCTCGTGTTCTCCATTTTCTGCTCGACCACGTCGCTGCCGGCAATTCGCATCATACCGTAGGACAAAAATGTGATCGCAAGCAGGATCGGGATCAGCTGCAGCAGGCGCTTGAGCGCGTAGTTTTTCATGCCGTGCCGCTCCTGTTATTTGAACGCTGCGATGGTGAAGATCGGCGTGGGATTGATGAACTCGTCGATCTCGGCATAGATGCGTTTATAAACGCCTTTGTCCACGGTGACACGCTCAAAGCCGGCCTCGATAAGCAGCTGCACGTCCCACTGCGGGCGCGGCCCGTGATAGGCGCCGATCTCCATCGTGATGGCATTGTTTTCGGCCATCAGATCGTCCGGCACCAGCTTGTGCGCGTGGTTTTCGGGCAGCTCGTGCTTCTTTCCTCCTTGCTGCTCATCTTCCAGCGCGGCGCTGTAATCCGCGTCAAAGTTGATGAGCACACCGCCGGGCTTGAGGATCCTGTACCACTCCCGATAGGCCTTTTCGACATGCGGCAGCGTCCATGTCAGATTCCGTGTCACCAGCACGTCGAAGCTCTCCGGCTCGAAGTCCGGGTTTTCTGCGTCCATGATCCGGAACGTGGCGTCCAGCCCCAGAACGGCGGCCATATGCTCGGCGTGCTCGATCATGTCCGGTGTCAGGTCGATGCCGGTCGCCTCGTGCCCCTCGGCGGCAAACAGGCAGGCGAAGAAGCCGGTACCCGTGCCGATGTCCAGGACCCGGAGCGGCCGCCCCTGCGGCAGATACCGGAAAAACTCCGCGAGCCAGCGCGCCCGCTTCTCGCTGTCGAATTCACGCAGTCTCTGCGCTTCAAAGGCCTCCGCCCGGTGAGACCAGTAGTGAGCTACGCGGTGCTTGATCAGTTCCATATGCTTCCCCTCTCTGCTGCAGCCGGCGGCCCTTGCGCTCTTGCGCAGCCACCTGTCCAATAAACGGAAATGCAGGCTACTTACATTATATTCTGTCTTTCTTCCATGCGTAAGCCCCCCTGGGGGATATAAATTCGCATTGACCGCGGCCTTTTCCCGCTTCCGGATCCCCCCGGGGGGCTTGCCAAAAGGGGTGGCGCGTGATACGGTAACAGAATAAATGGAGGCTGCCATGCAAGCAAAAATGATCGCCGGGCATGAGTTGACGCCGGGCAAAACGGTAAAAGATCATATCCACGTGGAGGGCACCGAGCTGCACGTTCCGCACGTCCTGCTCTGCGGTGAGCAGCCGGGACCGACCGTGCTCATCACGGCGGGCATCCACAACGCGGAATACGTCGGCATTCAGGCGGCCATCGAGCTGTCCAATGAGCTTGATGTTTCCACGCTGCGCGGCAACGTGGTCCTTGTTCCACTGGTCAACCGTTCGGGCTTTGAAAACCGCACCATGTCCCGCGTCTTTGAGGACGGAAAAAATCTCAACCGCGTGTTCCCCGGCGACCGGCAGGGGAGCGAGGCCGAGCGGCTGGCGCATATGCTCTTCGAGGTCTTTATCCGCAACGCAGATGCTTATATCGACCTGCACTGCGGCGACGGTTATGAGACGCTGATCCCCTATTGCTATTATCTGGGCGATGCGCCTGCCGAGGAGACGGCGAAACGGATGGTAGAGTGCGTGAATGTAAAGTATGTTGTGCGCTCGCACTGCCGCACGGGCGGGGCTTATAATCTTGCCTCTCTCCATGAGTTGTGCCTGTTGATAATTATGTTATTTTCTATATCCCCGATAAGACAAAGAAATTGGTTACAGTGATTCGGGTTATGTATTCCGGAAGAGATGTAGATAAGCAGCTTGATGAATTTACAAAGTTATAATCATAAATCTTTATGAGGCGTATGAGACATTTGGTTTCATACGTCTTTTCTTTTTTACTTTTTTGAGTTGACTACCGGTCAACAGAAGTTGACCGTTTGACGAACGATTTATTCCGTGGCGTTCCGTAGAATTGCATGTGTAAGCAAGAGGTGACGCAAGCCGGCAAGCCTAACCTCCAAGAAAGAAAATGGAGGTGCGAACATGTG
>VOFJ01001245.1_pt1 | contig 19859 bp, 45 predicted proteins | sample 5384081 | NCBI WGS metagenome assembly VOFJ01 (sample SAMN12384729, study PRJNA508395) | human gut metagenome | isolation source: healthy gut I | host: Homo sapiens
TTTTTCCGTTTCTTAAGTAAGACTCATACTCAGTCATATACTCCCTCTGTGTGTTTTGGATTGGCATCATCTCCGTTTTTCTGAATTCATGGATCACTAAACGTTCTGCTGTAAAGGTACCTTTCTTTTACCATTCCTTTTTAACGCACTCTTCACGGAAGGTATGAAGACGCTCTGCATCATTGTATACAGGGATTCTGTGTGGATAGTGTCTCGGACAGGGTGTAGCTTCCAATTCCTGCCTCTTTTAAATAGAAAGATAATAAAGAAGCGATCTCTGATTTTCCAACTCCGGAACCTCCGCAGACCGTGATCACTTTGCCTGTCCCGGGATTTTTCAGAAGCTTCCCAACATTGGTAGTAATTCTTTGAAAATGACATTTGCTTTCTGCACATGTCCTTCGCCAATCTCTACTTTGTCTCCGGCATATCACCGTGTGCGATATTTTCCAGGATCACTGGTGGTCGCCAGTCTGTCGTGTTTTTTGTGATTTCTGCAATTGATTTCATCCTTAATCGTCTCCTTTATCTTTTTTAAGCTTATCTGTTCTAATGATACATTATAATAATTTTGCTTTCTACTCAATGAGCCATTGGATTGCCGGCTCTAAATATTCATTCCAGAACTTTGATCATGAATTCCCTGTTGCTTTCTTTGTATGTAAAATCCACTTTGTTTTCAAAAGGAAATCACGGAACTCATGATTTTCATTCAGTAAGAAATCTTCATCACAAGCCATGAAAAAATCGGCTGGATCTTCCTTTTTTTTCAGCCTTTCTGTCACGAGATATTCCGGATTGTTTTCGCTCTCATCCAATTTATCCAGATCACCGAAAATCTGTGTATAGTAGTCATAATCTGCTTATCGTTGTGGCTTCCCGGCTTCATCCCTTTGATTCCGTTCACGATCAGGGCTGAGACAGACCAAACATTTTTTCGAAATATTCCGGATATTTTAATGCTGTATGAATTGCTCCAAATCCACCCTGGACAATCCACCGATAAAGTTGTCTTCCGGTTTTATCTGACAGTCCAGATGAATGTCTGGCAATATGCCGGAAGCTCTACTACTGTAAATGTCTCGTATCCACGTCCGGTTCCTTTTCCGTTTAAGTAGAAACTGTTTCTCACCAGCCGGCATTACAACTGCAAGGTTGTATTTTAAAGCCAGCTCCTGAATTAAGCTTCCTGTAAGCCAGTCCTGTGTACTTCCCGAAAAAACCATGTAAAAGATATAAGGTTTTCATCGGTCTGTCATAATTTGAATTACCAGCCAGCATCTCCGGTGGTGCATCGTTCGGTAATATAATATGAAATGTAATAATCCTGCTGAGTGCCTGTGAAAAGTATTCACCTGTAATAATGCCATGATCGTTTACCTCGCTTATTTTTCAAGTTTAATTATACTAGGTTTGTTTTCTAAATTCTTTCAAAAAAAAGATATATATTTTCATTTTCCTAATATTTTCTACTAAAGCATCTAAATAACTCAACTTTTCCACCGGCATATCAAGTGTAAATGTACTCAATTCATGCCATCGGCATGGTAAAAACAGTTGCATTTTTTATTTTAAATCTAAATTTAGGACAAATTTCGATTAACCTTATCAAATAATTCAACAAGCTCAAGGTCGTGATTTGCAACTTCCTGCACTCCCTGTCGATAATCATGGTATTAATCCTGTCTTCTTTCGCATGGATGCCACTGTGGCAGATATTCACAGTTTGGATCTCCGTTTCTTACAAAGTTAAGTACCATTGTGCTGAGCGTTTCAGAATACTGCTGACCATATTTTTCCTCATTGAGTACATAAACCCTGTCTTCATTTCTGAAAATATAAGCAACTTCTCCTCCATGCCAGATTGGTATACGTCCGCCTTCCGGAACGGTATAAGCTGCAAGGAAATTATATACCTTATTGCAGCCAGCTTTCATATGTGTTCTCACTGACTTCACAGCGGCACGGCGGCGCTGGCTGTCCATATATGCGAGGTCTAAAAAATATCATGATCCGGGTATGCTTTTCTGAACATTTCCATGAGTGTTTCACAGGAATCCCCATAACGGTCTTTCAAATATGCAAGCTTTCCTTCTTCGTCCTCATTAAGTGCCAGTTTTTCCTCATAAGTCAGTTTTACAGTAGGCATTTCTCCAAGTACTGATCCATAAATGATCGGCTTGTCTTTTAAAAAAATGGCATTAATCCGACTTCCGCCGGGAATCCCGGAAAGTAATCATTTGGCACCGGTGACCAGTCAAAAAGGATTGGATCCGGTAGCTTTTAAGTGCTTCGCATAAATCTTCATAAGGAACATCATATACTTTCTGAATGTTATCTTTATTAATTCCAAGATAGTCCATCATTTTCTTTGCTGTTTCCCTACTGGCTGTTCCATCATCAAGGTGATACGCTTCATCGGATCTGGCTCCACTTAATACGATACCCTCTGAAAATATGGTGTCTGCATCTTTCAGCTGGAAAAGGCACTGTACTTTTCCGCCACCGCCAGAGTGTCCACAGATTGTAACATTCTCCGGATTTCCTCCGAATGCAAAGAATATTTTCATTAATCCACTTCATTGCTACCACTAAATCAGCAATACCCACATTCGGGGAATCTTTGAACTCTTCTCCGTACTGGTCAAGATTTAAATGACCTAATATATTCAGTCTGTGGTTGATTGAAACAAAAATAATATCTCCATGTCTTGCAAGGTTCGCTCCTTCAAAGGAATATTCTTCAAATGCGTTTCCTCCGAAGAATCCGCCTCCATGAATCCATACAAATACCGGTTTTTTTCTCTGCTCCACCCTTTGGAGCCCAGATATTAAGGTTCTGGCAGTCTTCACTTTCTTCCTCCAGCATGTGAAGTCCCCTATAGGTATAAAAGGTTTTAATTTAAGAACCTGTTTTGAAATCCGGTCCATGCTGATAGGCATTTTTAATTCCTTCCCAAGGTTCGATTTCAACCGGCATCTGAAATCTTTTTTGCTTTTGCATAATCAATTCCCATAAAAATATTCACTCCACCATAAGCGATACCTCTGATTTTCCCGCATTTTGTGTCCACAACCGGTCTTTTTCTTCTTCAAATACATACTGATTCATATAATTCTCCTCCTGTTATTTTATAATATATCTTCCAGATGTATCCATCTGATTCTCTTCTACATTTCAATTGCCGGAAGCAGTTCTGTAATCTCCCCCCGGTTTTACTTCAACTGTTTTCTCCGAGAAAATTCCACCAAGCCATATGCTTGTGCATGTCGGGTTAAAAACTTTTTTTGTACTGTCTACTGAAAAAATCAGCTTTCTGTATGCATCTACATAACTCTGGATCTGTCCGTTCGTTGCATACCATACATCATCTTTGAAAGCCACTTTATCCAACAACTTCTCCATGTGATCCCAGTTATCGTTCTGGTCAAATTCATAACTATGTCCCCATACATAAAACAATTTCGCCGGACTGTACATGGAAAAATAAAAATCATCTGACAAAAAAGCATCTGCAAGTTCCATGACTCTTTCATCATCATGATGACAGGTTGGATTCCATTGCAAAAAATCCAGTGGGATATCAAATTTATAGGTAGATGTGATTGTTCTTGCATAAGAGATTCCGCTTAGCCTGACAGCATTTAAAATATTCTCGTCTACAGCACCAAATGCGTATGCATGCAAAACCGGTCAATGGTCTTCCTGTAATCTGTTCAAGCTCTTTTCTGCATGTTAAGATTTCTTCTGCACATCTTGCTGTATCCATCCCATACATTGACTCATGATTTACTCCATGACCAGCAACTTCATGGTTTTCATAAAGCCTGATTATCTCCTCTGCAGGTATTTTTTATATGATCCACTTCTTTTTTTCCCTGCTGCCCACGTCCTTTCCTTCCAAACAGTCCGGAGTTCAGGTTAAAAGTTCCTCTGACTTTTCTTTCATTCATCATCCGTACTAACCTACGATCCTGTTCGATTCCATCATCATAACTTAAACGTGAATGCTTTTCTCTTTCCTTCCGGCCAGTATAATCTGTCATTTATCTGAAAGCTCATATGTTATCCCCCCCTGTTTTATCTGATAATTTTGTCAGCTCCTGCTTGGATCATCTCTTCTATCTGCTGGAAATCCTCTGTCTTATCAACACCTGTTAATGTTACAAATGTGTCTGCCTCTTCCAGCCTTTTATTATCTTTATAACGGTCAAGCTTTGTACTACAGAAAAGTTCTATCCTTATTTTTGCATTTCCTGCCAGATGATAGATATCTTCCTGTCCGCCAGATACCCTATCAAGATCTCCGAAAACCGCTTTTAATGATTCCTCTGACTGATGTCTGAATCCTGCCTCCCGGTTTTTACTATCCTTGCATCTTCCTGCAATATCAAGTTCGCCATTGACAGCAAAACATCCTGCATACACATCTGGATGCTTCATTGCAAGCTTTTACCGCACCATAGGCACCTGTATGGATTCCAAAAATATAATTGTCTTCTTTCTTTTCACTGACTGGATATAAAAGCGGAAAATTTCCGGGCATTCTTCCACAAGGAATTCTTCATTCTTTGTGCCAAATGCCATATTGGTTGCAAGCGAATGACTTATCATCGGAGCAATTACAAACATTTTTTTTCTCTTCTGCGATTTTTTCCATCAGTGCCGCATGACGCATCAAATCAAAGGTTCCTGTCCCATCCTCATGTATCATCCACAATACCGGAAATTTTTCCTCTGCCTTTTCCACTTCCTGTTCCGGGAAAAAACATGTGCCTCAAAAGTTCCTGCCAGTTTCACTGATAATGCATGGATTTCTATGTGTGCCATTTATGCTTCCTCCATTTTAAATACATTCTTTAATGGAATCCATTCCAGAAATTCTTTTCACCTTTTTATCGCAATACTCCCAGTTGTGTCTGCCATGATCCCTGATATCTATAAATTCCAATCCTGCCCGATGCATCCATTCTGCCTGATTGTAATTATCAAATGCAATCGCATCTTCCTGCCCTGTAGAAATATAAAATTCTGGCAGGTCTGTATGTTTTTTTAAATGTTGTTCGATCATATAGAAATTATCATCCGGCGTATTTCGCCGGTCTTTTGCAGAACCAAACGCGCGATCATTGTCTTAAATCCTTCCGGGCATGGCTCATTTTCGTCTTCTCTCAGACCAATCTCGTTCTCCTTATAGTGTACCGGTTCATGTGGAACGATCCCTATCTTCCATTCCGAAAAAACACCACAGCACCGGAACTTTTCCGGATTGTGCATCGCCCACTTGAATGCACCATAGCCTCCCATGGAAAATCCTGCCACAAAATTATCTTCTCTTTTCTCTGACAGTGGAAATAATTTTACAGCCAGTTTAGATATCTCATCTGTAATTACAGAAAAATATTTGTAATCTCCATGGATAGTATCCATATATCCGGAATAATAGGCACTTGGCATCACAACTGCAATTCCAGCCTGTGCCGCATATAACTCAATTGCTGTATATCTCTGCCAGTCCGTATAATCAAACCCACCGCCACATAAAAGCCAGAGTACCGGATATTTGTAATCTTTCGGACGCTCTGCAAGGGAATATCCCCCCACTTATTTTCCGGGATGATCACGTCGATCCCCATTTCCATTTCCATCAATTTTGAATAAAATGTAATATGATTTAATGCCATGATCTCCTCCTATGTAAGATATGTCCGGATCAGATCTGCCATATGCCATGAAATCCGTGATGGATGATCTGTAGCATAAACAACTCCATCACACTCTGACACGCTTAATCTTAAAAATCTTCTGGCAAACCATTCCAGGGAAACACACAGTTCATTCTCTTTCATCACTGCTTCTGCATACATCGATTCCACAGAATTGTTGACTATGCAGGCAATATTTCCCTCTGCGAACTGGATTTCTTCCACTTCTTCTGAAATAATTTTTTCCACTCTGTGGCGCACCACATAAATATGCAACTCTTCCATTTTCCTCTGTCTTAAGCCTCATATGAAAAATCTCTGCGAGAGAACTTACCGGAATATACGCGTATGAACCACGGACAATCGCATTTCCATTTAATCCGTGATATTTTATTTTTTTCCCAGAAGAAGCATGGTATATGGATTTCCATGATACCATTGTTTACCCAGGCTTTTCTGCGATCTTTTGCAACTGCAAAATTCACTTCGTCTACACACCATTTTTTTTCTTGGCTCACTGTGGTGCGGCCTGCCACTTTCATCTTTATAACATCCGGAAAAAAAGATAATCCCATACCAATTCAGCATCATCAAAAGTCTGTCCGTGATCCCTGTTTTTTACATCCATCAGTACATTATTGCCTTGACTTCCCTTATAAAATGCAAAATTATACTCATCACGAATGCCAATCTGTGGAAGTGCATCACATCCGTTTACCAGATTCCAGTACTCCAGATTATACCGGATAGTCTCGTGATCTCCTTCCCTGTAGTGTGGTGGAACCTTGTCGAGTTCCAGCCTTGACTGCCAGATATCAAGAGGTCGGACTGATTGATTACCCTATGTCTGTTATCAAACAGCAATTTTGAATTAGTTGGACACCCTGAGCCTGCTGCACCGGCGAGAATACTTCCCATATATCGTGCAAACTGGCCTGTCATGGCATTTCCCATTGACATTCCCTGCATATAGATTCTTCCGGCATCAATGTTGTACTTTTCCTTCATCTTTTCAATTAACTTTACTGTTTTTTTTTCACATCATGATAATCTTCTACATGATTTTCCGGCTTATGAAGCAAGGGAACGTCACCTGAAATCTGTCCCAATGTCTCTATGACTTTTTTTCCCAGTCGCATTCCATCATCCACATTCTTTTTTGATGCTTTGCATTCGGAAATACTACAATAAAACCTTCTCTGTCTGCCACAAGTGTCCAGGAAGTATAAACTGCCTGTCCCCAGCCGGTCATCAGTCCTCCATGCATGGAGACTACAAGAGGTGTCTTTTTTTCTCTGGATCATAAGAGTTTGGAACATATTCATACCAGACATCTTCTATATCATCTGCAAGCACCGCCCTGTACTCTTTTAAATTTCCCGGATAAACCTGTGAATTGTTTCCATTTTCATTTACTGTCGTTTTTCCATCCAAAAGTTTCTCTGGAAGATAATGCCGGTTTTTTGTATCACAGATTCCCGGTATTAACTTTATTTTTTATCCACTTTCTATCCTCCACTCTGAATTTTTTGCCCTTGGACAATTAACTATTGGTCATCACTCTTTTAAAAGATCATGTAAAAAGACGTTCCATATGTGCAGACAGTACACCGTAATGATCCGTTGCATAAATCATACTTCCGCATTTCGAATACTGAAGTCCCATCACTTCTGCCACAAACCACTCTGCAGATATAAACAGTACATTTTCCCGTTCAACTGCCTCTATAAACATAGAGCGTACATGGTCATTTTTCGTACATCCTATGCATCCTCTTGCAAACTGGAAAGTTTTTTCCATTCTTCATATTTGCATAAATTTTTTCCTGCTTCACAGATAACATATCCTCCAAATGCTTCCACAAGATCAGTAACCGGAACCATAGTATAAATTGCACGTACCAAAGCATCACCGCCAAGACCATGATATTTTAACTTCTTCCACTCAAAGGTTGGGGCTGACAGCTTTGTTTTCTTATTGTTCACCCACGCATATCTGCTGTCTGCCTCTACTGCATAATTGATCCGATCTCCTTCTCTTTTTTTTCAATAGTTTCCATATATTCAATGGATCCATCTGCCTTTCTTCTTGTTCCGGAAAACAGATAATCCCAGCAGATTTCTGCATCATCAAACGTCTGTCCATGATCCCTGTTCTTTACATCGCGGAATATATAATCTGCTTTTTTCCCTTTATAAAAAGCATAGTTATTTTCACCATCCAGTTTTATCACAGGAAGCTCTTTACACTGGTTTACGATCAACCAGTAATCGCGGTTTCCTGCTACAATGTCAAAATGTCAAGTGGACTGTCTGTACTTCCAGGTGGTGTTCCGTCGTTTTCCATTCTTGTCTGCAATACCGGAAGCATGGTCCCGCATCATTGTTTGGTGTCCCATCTTCCCTGAACATAAGTCCCATTGTTCCAGGTCCCTGCTGAGCCTTCCATCGCAAACAAATTTATTACCGAAATGTCTTGCCATCATTGTTGTCATTGCATTGCCGCAGGACATTCCCTGCATGTAAATACGCTCTTCGTCAATATTGTATTCTTTTCTTTAGTTTTTCGATCAGTGCAAACACTACAAGTACATCATGATTTTCTTCAATTGGAGGGACTGGATTCATATAAATTCCCTCTTCATTTGGAGCCGACAATTCCTTATATAATTTATCCTCGCATTCGATTGTCCAGAATCTGCGAAGCTGTGCATTTGGGAAAATACAGATGAATCCTTCTCTGTCTGCAATATGTGTCCACGATGTATATACTGCCTGTGCCCATCCAGTCATTAACCCTCCGTGCATGGAAAAAACAACCGGTGTCTTTTTCTCCGGATTATAAGATTCCGGAACATATTGATACCAGGTGTCTACAAACTCATCCACAAGAGCCCCTTTTTTTCTCCTCCAGCCTTTTTGGGATAGACCTGCGAATTATTTCCATTTTCATTAACAACAATCTCGCTGTCTTTTTAAGTATTCCGGCAGATAATCCCTGTTATCATCATCAGGAATTCCTGGAAGTAAATTAATCTTCATCTTCTTAATTCTCCTCTTAGCCCTGCAAATATATTGGTTCTCTCTTCAATGGCAGCCACTCTGAAAGTGCCTTTTTCAAATAAGGATCCCAGAAATTCCAGTCATGTGTATATCCCTTTACCTCCTCATAATGGATTGGGATTCCACTGGAAATCAATGCATCCCTGTCTTTACGCACAACATCACGTATAAAATCATTTTCGCCAACTGCGATATAAATATCCGGGAGTTTTGTTCCATTTTCAACGGCTCTTCTTTGCATATCCGCCAAGATCATATTGTCCGTCCCTTTAATTTGTCCGGATTACCAAATGTACTCTGCAGCCTTTCCATCTTAAGGGTGCGTACCTCATCTATGAAAGCGTCTGTATCCACGCTGCATCCGATTCCTCGGAAAGATCTACGCATGCCGCATACAGATCCGGTCTTTTTCAATCCCAGTGCCAGGGAGCCATTTCCTCCCATTGCAATGCCTGCCACAAAATTATCTTCTCTCTTTGGGGAAGATGGGAACATGGTCTGGATCACTTTCGGCAGTTCTTCCGTCAGAAACGTAAAATATTTATATCCATACTGTGTATCCATGAAGAAACTGTCGTTTGCCTGTGCAGTCACTGTCATTACACAGTTTTCTTCCGCATAACGCTCAATATTTGATTTCCTGACAACACAGGTATCATCATCCCCGCCACCATGAAGCAGATATACCGTCTGGAATTTCATTCCGTCCCGGTATTCCCACTTTCTTCTTGCGCAAAGAACCCCTTCTTCTCTTTTTTATATCCGTCAATGGATAATACGTCAGTTCTTCTGATGGCAATGTGACCGTAATGTTTGTATGAAGGCTCAATATTTCTGAGCGGTAACTAAATCGTAGTAAACCCATTTTATCTCTCCTCCTCTTTTATTGCTTCTCCACGGAAACAAGCCAGTTATCTTCCTCATTCAGTCTGAGTTTCATAGATGTGATTTTCATAATTCCCTTCTGGTACTCAAATCTCATTTTTGTTTCTGCCCAGCTGTTCACCCAGTGAATCCGGATCTCCAGAATATATGGCTTCACAAATCTTGCAGTTGCACAATAATTTTTTTAACTGTGGAAATACATTGTCTGTCTCCCTTAAGATCAGTTCTCCATCCATGGATGCTTTGATCATAGTGTCCTTGTTTACCCTGAATCTGCATTGATTCGGTCTAAATTCAAATGAGAAGTCTGTCATTTCTTCCTGCTTTGAGTGATCTCTATATATTGCGAACAGATCAAATCCGCCAGGAGGTGCCATTCCAATCCATGGGTCCGCATTCCCTGATATCACCCTGTATGTTCCGCTAAAATCTATCTCCGGATGCAGTCTGTTTGGCTTGTCTTTTTCTATTTTCAGGCTCTTTTCATACGCGACAAGTTCGTCATAAGCGGCTCTGTCTTGTGGCAGATTTTCATCATCTGCCACAAGAAGCGCCTGTTCATATAGCACATCCAGCGTTTCCTGTGGACCATATGGTGCCATTCCCCCTCATGTACCACAACACAAAGTTCTTTTTCAGGCCAGATGATTCCATATTGTCCCTGTCCACCATCAAACCGGTATACCCCGGAATACTACACGCCCAAAGCTGATATCCATACCCACATCTGCCGTCTTTCTGTTCCGGTGCCTCATCGGTCTTAATCCGGACAGAAAGTGCCTCGCGGATAAATTCTTCTGAAACAATCTGTTCGTCATTCCATCTTCCATTGTTCATATACAGAATCGCCAGACGCAGATTGTCTTCTGTTGTAACAAACGTAGCCGGCTCCGCATCAATTCCATTTGGCCATTTCAACCACACAAATCTCTCCGCATTAATCCCTATTTTTTCAAATAGTCTTGGAGTAAGATAATCCTTTACATTCTCACCGGTCTTCTTCTTCACTACTTTCGCAAGCATACATGCTCCTGATGTATTATATAAAAACCTGGTGCCAGGCTCATATTCTATCAGCGCTGTAAAATAATTTGCGATCCAGTCCCCTCAATCGAAGGATTTGCCGCATGCCCATTTGTCATGGAAAGTACATGGCGCACAGTAATCTTCTTTGTTAATTCGGTACACAAATTTTTTTTTTTTCCTCGATTTCATCTTTAAAGATGTCAACCATTTTCTCATCCAGCGAAAGCTTTTTTTCTGTTACTGCAATGCCTATTGCTGTTGCAGTATAACTTTTGTCCAAAAGAATGATTGCTATGTACCATTGCAGAATTAAAAAGGAGCCCACCAACATTCCGCAAATACCTTACCGAGTCGTGCAGCCATAAAGCCATGCATCTGCGTAGTCTCATGCATCAATTCTTCAACGCATTTTTTACCTGTCTGCTTGAGATTCCTGCCTCTTCCGGTGTAATTCTCTCTAACGCCTTTTCTGCTTCCATTTTTTACTTTTCCTTTCCTGTTACAAGAATGAAAAAACAAGTGCACACAACATCAGGACTCCACTCAGGTCAAATAAAGTACGATACCCTGCGATTCCTGCAACCGCTCCGATCACTGCTCCACCGATCATCCATTCAATACCCTGGAAAATATCACCACCAAGATAGTAGGTACTTGTTGCCACGCCACTGCGCCCGGTTCCAACTTTATTAATGCATCCTGCCTGCAAAGAAGGCTGTGCGACTCCCTGCCCGACAGAACGCAAAGCACGCCTGTGATAAGGATCAGGATTAATGATGTGCTTCTTCCAAGAATAAACATGGAACTTGCTGTCATGCGCGCAAGCCCTGGAAGTACTGTGACCCGAATTCCTTTTTTATCCATCAGCTTTCCAGAAAATGGTCTTACAATAAATAACACAGCCGCACAAACCGTGAAATAAACGCTCACTCCACTGATTCCAAGCTCATCTGCATACATAACTAAATACGATGCAATAATTCCGTTAATAAAAGAATAAGAACCTGCTACAATTGTATAAGGCAGTGCTTCCACTGCAAGAATATCGCTGAACACGATTTTTTTTTCTTTTCTTTGTTTTTTTTTTTTTTTCTTCATGGAACAGACATAAAATAACAAGTTAACTACTGTAAGCACTGCAGACATTAAAAATGTCATTCTCATTCCAAAAATTTTCAGAAATGGTAACACCAATCCCAGGAGCAACCGCTGATCCGATGACCATGCCGAGTCCAAGATAACCTATTCCTTCTCCCATTTTGTTTTTTGGAATATACTTCGAGGCAAGAGCGATCTGACAAGTTCCGCTGAATGCAAATCCAATTCCGTTAATGATGCGAAAAACCACAATCAATACTGGATTCGTAACAAATGCAAATCCCAGAAGACCTATTCCCATTAAAATATTACTCCATTTTAATAGTGTTACATTGCTCAGTCTGTCTGCAAGCAGACCACTAAATGGTCTGCAGCAAAGAGATGTAATTGAAAACAGTCCTACGATCACGCCTGCTGTTGCAATTGAGATTCCGAGGCTCACCAGGTATTTTGATAAGATTGTCACTACCATATAAAAAAAAATGCATTTAATGTATTTAATAAAAGTACCAAGATGTACTGTCTGTTCCAAAGTTTTGTCGGTTCTGTTGTCATATTCTGATTCATAAATTTTCCTTTTTTTAAAATAGGGAGAGAATCAGAATGGTTTCCCTCCCCAGGTTTAACTTCTATTTCATTTTATGCCTTATTTGGATGCTAACCATGCATCTAACTGTGCCTGTTTTTCATCGATAATGTCCTGAAGTCCTCTTTGCATAAAGCTGCTTGTTAAACTCTTCAAGCGTAGAATCGATATCTACTTCTCCATACATAAGTGGTGTATAGTATTGAGCAACAACGTTCGTGCATGCAGTTATTTGATCTGCAACTTTGCTGGAATCAAACTGGAATCCAAGTGCAAGGGATTTTTTCAGCATTTTCATTTTTTTTCTTCTTCATCTGATCATAAATATCTTCTGCTTCATAGTTCCAGGTCTTGCACAGAGTTACATTCGGCCAATATGCCATGCTTTTTGCCGCTGGCCAGCCAATATCAGCCATTGTCTTTCCTTCTGGATACATCATCTGACCATTTTCGTCAAGTTCATATTCCAGTCCTTCCAACCGTTTGTTACAATCAATCTGAGCCGCCTGGTCTGTAAATAATACATTCAGAACTCTCATAGCTGCTTCCGGATTCTTTGCAGAATGGGCTGATATGCCACATATAAGTTGTAACATCACCTGTTGTTGCAAGTGGCTCGGTAACTGCTGAGAACCGACTACATCCATACCATTCTGAACACCGGTACTAGGAATGGAGCTTTCTGCATCCCAGGAATAACCTGGAGTACCATCTGCAATACCAAGGTTAACGCTCATTAAGGTTGGCTGATTATTGCTTAATGGATCCGACTGAAGATACCATTCTCTTTCCATACTTTTACATGTTCCAGGAAGTTTTTAAAATAATCAGACTCATAATAATTTTCAACTGTTGTGCTGTGTGTCGGATCTGTTAATACTCCAAGATAATTTGTATCGCCAAAGTAGTCAATGCTCTTTGGAATCCAATAAGGATCAGTAGATCCAGGAATAAAAAGTATTTATCCGGATTTGCTTTCTTTAATGAGATCATTGCATCTGTCATGCTGTCAAGATCATTGACTGTATTCCAGTCAATACCAGCTGCTTCTGCATCCTCAGTTCTGCAAAGATATAAGTTCTCTGAACTCCATGCATAGATACATGGGATACCGTAAATCTTACCATCAATCACTTGCCACAATTTAAATAATCTTCTAATCCGTCATAAATATCCAAGATACCCTGCCCGTCAGACTTTAACAGATCATCTAACGGCATTGCCTGTCCGTTTGCTGCCAGATTATTTACAGATGTATACCAGAAAGAACTGAATATATCCAGAGAATTCTCCCCACCTGTCAACATAAGGTTCAATTGTGTATCCAATTGGCAAATTCGATGCCGACCAGTTCAATTTCAGCTCCTGCTTTCTCTCTCATGATCTCATTTAATGCATCTTCTACTTTATCAGCATCAAAAAGAGTCAAATACGATTGTATATGGAACTCTGATCACCGGATATTCCCCATTTGTTGATGCCGTTTCCGTTCCTCCGCATTACTATCCCCAGATGCACCAGGTGTTTTCTGCTTTGCTTCCGCATCCTGCTACCAGTGATACAAGCATTCCTGCTGTAAAAGCATTGAAATTAATCTTTTCTTCATAGTACTCCTCCTTTATCGAAGAAAAATTGTGATTTGTGTGTTGGTTTTCCTTCCAATCACTTTGTTTTTTTGTGCCTTTATCATAACAACTTTGTTTTATCTGCTCTATCATTTTTCTGTCACAATTCATCAAATTTCTAACATTTTATTTTTCATTTTTCGTCATTATGTCGCTTTAAATAAGTAGTTTCATTGTTTCATCAGAAAGAGACAGTTCACGTCAGAAAAATGATAGATTATTTGTTCATATTGATGATAAATTGGTATCATCAAATATTGGGGATGCCTTCCTCTATCAATTAAAAAGGAGATTTTACTATGAAAAAGAAAACAAACTGGGCAAAAACAAAACGTTATCTGCCGCTCTATCTCATGCCGCCGCCTGGTGCGGCCTACCTCATTATAAATAATTATCTCCCTATGGCCGGTCTGGTACTCGCCTTTAAGAAGGTAAATTATAATGTAGGTCTGTTCCAGAGTCCGTGGACAGGTTTTATCAAACTTCAAATATCTGTTCACCACCCAAAGATGCTTTTATATTCTTCCGAATACAATTCTTTATAATCTGGCATTTATATTCTTCGGAAATCTGATGGGAATTATAACTGCTGTTGCTTTGGATAGTATCCGTAAAAATTTTTCAAGCGGTTCAGTCAAGTAATTATTCTGATTCCCTTACTTATTGTCTACTGTTATCATCAGCTACATTGTGTATGCCTTCTTAAGTGGCAATAATGGTTTTATGAATATGACTGTCCTTCCGGCACTGCACCTTGATAAGATCAGCTGGTATAACGACGCTAAATACTGGCCGGTCATCATCACAATTGTGTATCTGTGGATGTCCTTCGGTTATAGTTCCATCCTCTACTATTCAACATTGATCGGTATTGACAAATCGTACTACGAAGCGGCTGTTGTAGATGGTGCAGGCATCTGGGATCAGATCAGATTTATTACGCTTCCTGCTTTAAAAACAACGATCATCACGCTCGTATTAATGGCAGTAGGACGTATCTGCTACTCTGACTTTGGTTTATTCTATCAGGTACCTATGAACAGCGGTCTGCTATACTCAACAACCCAGACTATTGATACTTATGTATACCGTGGACTGCTCGAACTAAACGATATCGGCCGTTCTACTACTGCTGCAGGCTTCCTTCAGTCTATCCTCGGATTTATTTGTATCTTTATAGCCAATATAATTGTTTCTAAAATTGATAAAGACAGTGCACTGTTCTAATAACCGGAGGTATCATTATGATTTATAAAAATAAAAGCTTTTCGTATTACAATGAATGTCATCATGGTTTTACTCACATTATCTTGCATTCTCCCATTTATTCTTCTGATTGCCAGCTCTTTTCAGTTCAGAAGCAGACCTTACCAAGTATGGATATTCTTTCATTCCAAGAGGTTTTACGCTTGCAGCCTATAAATATATCTGGGCAATCAAAGAAAATATTCTTCGTGCTTATGGCATGAGTTTTCTTATAACCGGTATAGGGGTACTGTTATAAATCTTGTTATGACTTTATTATTTGCCTACCCACTTTCCAGAAAAGACCTTCCCTGGGCGGAAATGGATTTCCCTTTTTCCTGTTCTTTACAATGCTTTTCAATGGTGGTTTTGTTCCGACTTACCTGATTTATTCAAATGTTTTTCATATTACAGACACACTGGCCGCAATGATCGTTCCTTACCTTTTTAATGAATGCGTTCTATGTTATCATGATGCGTACCTATATTATGACAAACGTTCCAATGGAAGTTATCGAGGCATCCATGATTGATGGTGCAAATGAATTCCAGAATCTTGCAAGAATCGTTGTTCCAATGTCCAAACCGATCATTGGAACCATTGGTCTTATGTCTGCTATTGCATACTGGAACAACTTAATACAATGGAATTTATTTCATTCAGTCAAGACGTAATCTCTATGGAATTCAGAATTATCTGAATTCCGTTATTTCAAACGTTGCTTTCCTGCAGACACACAGCGTGGGGTCAGGTATTGTTACTGCGGATCTTCCTAGTATCAGTATCCGAATGGCACTTTGCTGTCATTGCTATTATCCCTGTTCTGGTTGCATATCCTTTCTTCCAGAAATCATTTGTTGCAGGTATTACAGTCGGTTCTGTGAAGGGGCTGATAAAGAAAAGAATGAGGCTGCCTTTGTAAAGACAGCCTCATTTTTTTGTTTATTATTTTTCCTGCTTTCTATGAAAACGTTCTGTACTTGACCGCTGTATCAATTTCACCGGCAATGTCAGCTTTCGCTGGTTCGATTTTCCCTTCAATCTTCTTGATCAGCATTTCCACTGCACATTCACCCATTTCCTGGATTGGCTGTGATATCGTACTCAGATCCATCCATTCTGCAATTTCAAAGCCATCAAATCCTATCACAGGATTTTTTACGGTATAAATCTGTTTCATGAACAGACATTCCGCTAAAAAGCTGTGCCGCAATCATGTCACTGGTACAGAAAATTACCATCCACTTCGGGTTTCTTTCCATATAGTCAAAAAAACTTTTTTGAGAGCTTTTTTTATAAGTATATTCTCAACCAGACATATTTCCGGCACTACACCGGCTTTTTGCACATTCTTCTTCAAACCCCGTATACGGTCTGTACCAGGCAGATACTCCGGCACTCTGGAACCAATAATCAACTGGATGCTTGCTTCCACATGTGGTCAGCTCTCTTGCAGCCATTCTCCCACCGGCATAATCATCTGCCATGATTGATGTAATCCCTTCTTCTTTTCTATACTCACTACCGAATTCATAATTTTGAAAACATCAGCTTCACCAAAACGGCGCGCAGACAAAATTCCATCTACCTTATTCGCCTGAAGGATAGAAAAACATCTCCTGTTCTCTTTCCTGATGTTCTCCTGACTTACCAAAGCATTAACTTATATCCATGCTCATGACAGCCTTCTTCCACTGCATCTGTAAGCTCACTAAAAAAGCATAATTTATATATGGCGACACTAATCAATAATATTACTCTTTTTCTGCTGAAGTGCTCTTGCCATGGCATTAGGCTGATAATGCAGTTCCTGGATCGCTTTATAAATTCTCTTTTTTTGTTTTTTCACTGACAACATCCGGGCTGTTCATCATCCTTGACACTGTTGCTACAGATACTCCGGCATATTCTGCCACATCAACTATGGTTGCCATATTTATATCCTCCTTTTTCCTTTTCTGCAATTCCGAAATATTTTCTGCCAGAATTTTATTCTTTCATTATAAAGAACCGGACAGATATATGTCCAGTTCTTTTTTATTCTTCATTCTTTCTTTTTTTGCAGAAAATTTACTTTTCCAGTGCTTCATAAACAAGATCCCGGATCACCGGATGTATCTCCGAATAAACTTTCCAGGGAATCCCACAATATGCTGTGCATGAAAATACTGATATGGTTGACCGGATCGATCATAACATAGGCTCCGGCCGCTCCATCCCATCCAAATTCTCCCTACCGGTGATTTCGATTCCGCTGTATCATTTAACACTCTGACTCCCAGTCCGTACCGGTATCCCTTCTTCCCTGTCATCACAAAATCATCCTGCATAATGCCTGTTGTATATCCAGTCATAAATAACCGGATCATTTTTCTCCAAGAATCCTTTTTACCGGTTACTCCTGACGCCACCATTGCACAAAGCATCTGCGAAAAAGGCTATATGCATCTACCGTACCAGCCAGTCCGGCACCACCGCTCTCGTAGTTCTCTGTAATTTTAAAACCATCACTCATGGATCCATCATCCGGTCTTTGATCTTTATCCGATCCAAACTCACCCTTATAAATGGCACAAATTCTTTTTCGAGTTCTCCATCCCAGTGACAATTTTCTAATCCTTTATTCCAAGCGAGTTTCGAAAATATTTTCTTAAGATACACTGAAAATTTCGTTCCGGAGACAACCTCTACTACAGGTACCAAAGGACATCATGTCGAGACTGTAAAACCATCTGGTCTGTGGTTCATAGATCAAAGGCATCTTTGCCATCTCTGCAACAACTTTCTCTTGTACCTGCCTGATTATTGCTTTTCTTTTGATTGCCATCAGCTCCACGCTGCACCGGTATCATAAGATAATCCTGCTGTCATTGTCATCAGATCAATAATACGTATCTGATTGTGTACCAAGATGACATGGTTCTCCTGCCTGCGGCCAGTGTATTGGAAATTTAAATTCAAATTTATCTGCAACAAATGCAAGCATCGAACTCCGGAAGATAATTTGTCAGGTATCATACAATCCCAGTTTCCCTGCTCCACAAGCTGGAGTATTGCTGTCATTCGTAAAAAGTTTTTTGTTGCTGAAAACAGCGGAACATATGACTGGCTGTCAGCGGAACTTTCTTCTTATAATCCCGCATGTCCAGTTGCTTTCCGATAAATCACTTCATGTTCTTTTTTGTCCGCTTTACAGTCATTTGCCGAATTCCATATTTTTCTTCAATGAATCAGATATTCTGTCAGTTTTTCAAAGTTCATATTAGCACTTCTCCTTATTTTTCTGGTGAGAGATCATCCAGTCTAAAATTCCATTCTCGTTTGTAATGCAAGGATCCAGCTATTATGATTCTCTGCATCAAGCTCCTGTGAGTAAGCCCTTCTTGTTGTTCCGATTCCATATTTTTGCAAGTTCTTCCTGTGTATACAATGTAATTTTTACATCTGTTCTTCCTTCCTGCCACAGCTTGTTGCATGCATTGAGAATAAACGCATGTCTGCTGTGCTGGTGATCCATATAGGGCAGATGTGATCCATACCGGAACTTTCGGTAAAAATGAAGAAGATTTGCATAGCTTTCTCCATTCATGCTCGGACAGATCGGTACCGCCGCCGCAAATAAGTCCGGTGCCACTGAAATTGTCGAAGCACACCGCCGCCTCCCCATACTCATGCCTATAAGATAAACACGGTTTTCATCTACTTTTCCGTCTGAAATCATTTTTCTTATAATATCTGTTACTTTTTTGCAACATAATCACGGTTCCATCCACGTTCACCTTTCAAAGAAAAACGGTGTGATTCCCATATCTGCACTGAATGGGTTTCCCTTTTTTTTCATCACTTCGAACATTTCCTGCATTCCCAGGTTTCCGGATGGTGCCTGTGGTGCCATAATGTACATATCCGACCATCTCTCCGCCAGACGCAGTGCACCGAGTGTTCCCCGTTAACTGAAGTTCATTATCTTCACCGCATTCTCCACCTCCATGAAGAAAAATACTAACGGCCTCTTTGCCCATACATTCCGGCTCATACATACGATAGTGTACACCATTTTTTTCTTCATATGCCACAACTGATCCATATCTTTTGATCCAGACTTTATCTACATCTGCCCTGGTAAAAGAAACTTCTGTTCCTGCAAATGGTTCCTGTCACAAAAAATCATAGCGGTAGAACAAACGGATCCAGTATCAGTTCAACTTCTGTACCTTCTTCTGTCTCACAGATGCTGATTTCTGTCACACCCTTTGCATTTATTTTACCGGTAAGGTCATTACAATTTTTTTCTAAAATGAAATCTGTCCTGTTTGTCATCTTTACTTCTTCGCAACAAGTATCTTTCAATAAAAGCACAAAAAGAATCTACAATCTGTCCATAATCTCCAAATGTGTTTTTGCAGTTTTTTTCCCAGTTTCCACATTTTTGCCTTTTCCCTCCTGCATTTATTATGACATGCTCCTACATTAGCTCAAAAGCCCTGCACAGCTTCTCCCTTAAACAGATCTTTGATAAGATCGACCATATTGAGCAGATAAATCAGTAAAGTGATCCGTAACATACACCATCCCATTACAGGACGACAGCTGAAAATTGCATATATATTTTGCAAACCATTCC
>VOFJ01003445.1_pt1 | contig 19859 bp, 26 predicted proteins | sample 5384081 | NCBI WGS metagenome assembly VOFJ01 (sample SAMN12384729, study PRJNA508395) | human gut metagenome | isolation source: healthy gut I | host: Homo sapiens
GTCGTCGTGCATGTCGATATTCTCGGTGCAGTTGATAATGGTGAATGGTGCCAGGTCAATTTTGTTCTGGGCGGCGCAATCCTTGATAGCGGCTTCTTCGCCCAGCAGCACCAGCTCCATGCCGTCGCCAAACTCGGCCGCAGCCTGAGAAGCGCCCTGCAAAACGCACAGCGGGGCGTTATCGCCGCCCATGGCATCTACTAAAATTTTCATTTGTATTCCTCCACCCATGCGTGCATGGCGTTTTGTGCGTTCTGCGAAAGAGCGGCGTAGCGCTCGCGCTTATCGCGGATGGTGTTGATTTCTTCGGTACGGGGCAAGATGCCCATGTTCGCGCCCATGGGCTGGAAGTCCTTGTTGGGCGTGGTGATATAATCCAGCAGCGCACCACACATCGTGCTGGCGGGCGGCGGGGGCAGCTCACGGCCCTGCAGGCGGGCCAAGATCTGGCGGGCAGCCAGCAAGCCGCTGGCGGCGCTTTCCATATAGCCCTCAAAGCCGGTGATCTGGCCCGCAAAAAACACGTTGGGGTGTTCTTTCAGAAATTGCTGCCTGGTCAACACGCTGGGGCTTTCCAAAAACGTGTTGCGGTGCATGACGCCGTAACGCACGAACTCGGCATGCTCGAGGCCCGGGATCATACTGAACACCCGCTTCTGCTCACCCCATTTGAGGTTCGTCTGGAAGCCGACGAGGTTGTACAGCGTGCGGGCGGTGTTCTCGGCGCGCAGCTGCACAGCCGCCCAGGGGCGGTGCCCGGTGCGGGGGTCCCGCAGGCCCACCGGGCGCAGCGGGCCAAAGCGGATCGTATCAGCCCCGCGGGCAGCCATGACCTCGATGGGCATGCAGCCCTCGTAGACGGTGAGATCGCCGTCAAAATCGTGGAGCGGCGCGCGCTCGGCGGCGATCAGCTCGGCGTGGAAAGCCTCGTACTCTTCCTTGTTAAAGGGGCAGTTAAGGTAATCGGCCTCACCGCGGCCATAGCGGGAAGCGGCGAAAACCTTCTCGTAGTCCAGGCTTTCGGCGGTGACGATGGGCGCTACCGCGTCAAAAAAGCTCAGGCGGTGGTCACCGGTCAGGCCGGCCACGGCGTCCGCCAGGGCACCCTCGGTCAACGGGCCGGAGGCTACCAGCACGGGGGCGCTTTCGTCGAGAGCGGTCACTTCCTCACGATGCACTGTGATATTCGGGTGCTTTTCCACCATCTCGGTAACGGCGGCGGAGAAGACATCCCGGTCCACGGCCAGCGCACCGCCGGCCGCCACGCGGGCGGTCTCAGCCGCCTGCAGCAGGTGGCTGCCCATCATCTTCATTTCCAGCTTGAGCAGGCCGGAGGCAGAGTCCGGGCGCTCTGCTTTCAGCGAATTGGAGCAGATCAGCTCGGCAAAGCCGGCACTTTTATGAGCGGGCGAAAACTTGCCCGGTTTTTGTTCGTACAGGTCTACCTGCACACCGGCGTCCGCCAGCCACAGCGCGGCTTCGCACCCCGCCAGACCGGCACCGATCACGTTTACTTGCATAGTCACTCCGTTATGGTTTCGGCGTTATTCCGCCATTTTTCACTTCTTTTCGATAGGCTTCGTAAAGCCGCAGCCCTCTTTGGCACAGTAGAGCTGGCCTTTTTTCTTAAACAGGGTCTGGCCGCACTGGGGGCATTTTTCAGGCACAGGCTCATCCCAGGTCATAAAGTTGCACTTGGGGTAGTTGCTGCAGCCGTAATAAATGCGCCCCTTCGCGCTTTTGCGCACCAGCATGTGGCCGCCGCACTCCGGGCAGATGCCGCCGGTATCTTTGACCAGCGGGTGGGCGTTGCGGCACTCCGGGAAGCCGGAGCAAGCCACGAACTTGCCGTACCGGCCGGATTTGATGACCATGGGGCGGCCGCACTTTTCGCAGATCTCGTCGGTGGGGATGTCCTCGACCTTGACGCGCTTGCCCTCCATGTTCTTCTCGGCGTCCTCCAGGCTCTTGGCAAAGCCTTTGTAGAAACGTCGATGGTCTGGGACCCAGTCAGCCTTGCCAGCCTCGATAATATCCAGCTTTTTCTCCATATCTGCGCTGAATTTCACATCTACAATGTTGGGGAACTGCTCCATCATGACCGTGTTGACGGCCTGGCCGAGCGGGGTGGTTTTCAGCTTTTTCTGGTCCTTTTTCCACATAGCCGCGGTCCACAATGGTCGTGATGATGGGCGCATAGGTGGACGGGCGTCCGATGCCGTTTTCCTCCAGTGCGTGGATCAACGTGGCTTCGGTGTAGAGCGGCGGCGGCTGGGTGAACTTCTGGTCTGCCGTCAGGCTTTTTTGCGCAGTTTGAGGGTCTGGCCCTCCTCCAGCGGGGGCAGGGCGGTCTCCTTTTTCTGCTTGTCGTCGGTGGATTCCTCGTACAGGGCGGTGAAGCCGTCAAAAGACACGCGGAAGCCAGATGCACGGAAGAGGTAATCCCCTGCCGTGATGGACACCGAGACGGTATCCTGGATGCAGTCGGCCATCTGGCTGGCCATAAAGCGGCTCCAGATCAGGCGGTACAGTTTGGCGGTGTCGCCGCTGATGCTCTGCTCCACTTCATCGGGGGTCAGTTCCGGCATAGACGGGCGGATCGCTTCGTGGGCGTCCTGGGCGGCCGTGGCCGAGCGGGACTTCCACTTGCGCTGGGTGTTGCAGACGTAGTTGTCGCCCCAGCGGCCCGCGATGAACTGTTTGGCGGCGGCGCTGGCCTCGGCGGCGATGCGCAGCGAGTCGGTACGCATGTAGGTGATCAGACCCACGGTGCCATGGCCTGCAATGTCCATGCCTTCGTACAATGTCTGGGCAGCGCGCATCGTGCGGGTGGCCGAGAAGCCAAAGGCACGGCTGGCGTCCTGCTGCAGGGTGGAGGTGATGAAGGGCGGCGCGGGCTGGCGGCGGCGCTTGCCTTTTTCCAGTTTGGAGATGGTGTAGCTTTTACCATCCAGCGCGGCCACGATGGTATCGGCCTGCTGCTTTGTTGGTGACGGTCAGCTTTTTGCCGTCAGCGGTAGCGGCCAGGCGGGCCGTAAAGCCGTTTTTGCTTTGCTCTGTGGGTACAGCGCGGCGTCGCTGTTCCAATATTCGTCTGGCTTGAAGTTTTCAATTTCCAGCTCGCGGTCGCGGATCAGGCGCACCGCCACGCTCTGCACACGGCCGGCGGAGAGGCCGCGGCGGACCTTGCGCCACAGGAACGGGCTGAGCTTGTAGCCCACCAGGCGGTCCAGTTCGCGCCGGGCCTGCTGGGCGTTGAACAGATCAATGTTGATGGCACGGGGATGGGCCATACCCTCCTTGACGCCCTTTTTTGTGATCTCGTCAAAGGTCACGCGGTTGGGGGCGGCGGGGTCCAGGCCCAAAATGTTGGCCAGATGCCAGCTGATGGCTTCGCCTTCGCGGTCCGGGTCGGTTGCAAGCAGGACGCCGTCGCACTTTTTAGCCTCGGCTTTCAGCTCTTTGACCAGTTTCTGCTTGCCCTTGATGGTGATATACTTCGGCGCAAAGCCGTTGTCCACATCAATGCCCAGCTGGCTGGCGGGCAGGTCACGCACGTGGCCCATGCTGGCCGTAACTTTATAGCCCCGGCCCAGGTATTTGCTGATGGTCTTTGCTTTGGCGGGGGACTCCACTATGACTAATTTCGGCATAGGTTACCTCAACTTAACTCTATATTTTACAGGGCGACATAGCGCCGTCCCGGCTGACTTTGTGCACCGCCGTACAACTCCAATTCGGTACAGGCGGCCAGCACCCGGCTGGCGGACAGGCCGGTGGCAGCGGCCAACTCGTCCACGCCTTTGGGCGTGGGGCCCAGTGCCGCATAGACGGCCTGGGCGTCGGGGCTGGTTTGTTCCACCGCAAAGGCCAATTGCTCCGGCGCGGCGCTTTCACTTTCCACGCCCATACAGGCCAGCACGTCCGCTGCCTGGCACAGCACCCCGGCCCGGCCGGAGCGCAGCAGCTCGTTGGTGCCCTGGCTTTGGGCGCTGTAAATACTGCCCGGCACGGCCAGCACCGGGCGGCCCAGGCTTTCGGCGTGGGACACGGTGTTCAGCGTGCCACTGCGGATGCGAGCCTCGGCCACACAAAGCACCTCCGACAGGCCGGCGATCAGCCGGTTGCGGGCCAGAAAGGTGCCCTTTTGCTTGCCCTGATAGCCGGGCGGGTACTCGCTGCAGACGGCGCCGCCGCCTTTCTCGATGCGCTGACGCAACTTGACATTGGCGGCGGGGTAGGTCGTATCGATGGCCGTTCCGAGGAACGCCACGGTGGGTGTGCCAGCTTCCACCGCCGCGCGGTGGCCCTCACTGTCGAGACCGTCCGCCAGACCGCTGACAATGACGGCTCCCTGTTTGGCCATCTCCAGCGAAAGGTCAAACGCCGCCTGCCGCCCGTAAGCGCTGGGGCGGCGGGTGCCCACCATGCCCACATAGCGGTGGCCGTTCAGGCAGGCGGACTCGCCGGTGACGTACAGCACCAGCGGCATATCCGGCAGGTCCCGCAAGCGATCCGGGTAGGCGGCATCATCGGGAGTGATGATCTCCACACCGGTCAGCAGACAGTGGTCCAGCCGCTCCTCATAATCAAAGGGTGTGGTGTCGCACAGCTGGGCAACGGCGTGGTCGCTCAAAAAGTAGGGCGGTGCTTCCCGCCCGGCGCGCAGAGCTTCGTATAAAGCTTCTGGGTCGGGGTAGAGCGCCAGCAGATCGCGGGCGTTCTGGCAGGCAGAACCAACGGCATCCGCCAGCCAAAGCCAGGCCAGTGTCTTATCCACGCGCGTCTCCCCTTCCCTTATTATACTATGTTTTTACACATTGCGGAACTGCCACAGCAGCACGCTGCCGGCCACACCGGCGTTCAGGCTTTCCACCTGGTCGGTCATCGGGATACGCACGGCCAGGTCACAGGCGGCCACGGTGGCATCCGTCAGGCCCTGGCCCTCGCTGCCAATGACTACGCAGAGTCCCTGCGGGAACTCCTGCCCGGCTTCACCCAGCGGGCGGGAGTTGTACAGAGCGGTGGCCAGGCAGGCCACACCCCGGGCGCGCAGGCCTTGCAGGGTGGCGGGCAGGTCGTCCACATGCAGTATCGGCAGCCGCCCGGCCGCGCCCATCGAGGAGCGCAGTGTTTTGGGCGAAAACGGTGCGGCGCACCCCGGTCCCAACAGGACCAGGTCGTACCCAAAGGCCGCGGCGCTGCGCAGCAGGGTGCCCACATTGCCGGGATCCTGCACGCCTTCCAGCGCCAGGATGTGGGTGGCGGTGTCCAGCCGCTCTACCGGGGGCGCGGGCTGTTCAAACAGCACAAACACGCCCTGGCTTGTCTTGGTGCCCGCCAGCTTTTCGGCCACGTGAGGCGCGATCAGCGTGGGGCGCAAGCTTTCCAACGCGGGCGTCTTTTCCATAGCCGCCTCGGTGGCATAAGCCGTGCGCGGGGTGCAGCTTTTGGCCAGTTCCAGGCAAAGCTTCGGCCCCTCGGCAAAAAACAGCCCCTCTGCCGCGCGCTGCTTCTCACTATCGCGCAGTGTGCAGGCATACTTTACGCCTGCGTTGTCGCGGCTGGTGATTATATCCATTGTAGCGCCCCTCTCCCGTAAAATCAATGTTGTTTTATGAACGATAGGGATTCCCTATGCAGGAAAGCCACCCACAGTAAGCCGTAAAACGGCTGTGCTATAGCTTTCCCCTTTAAACACAAAAGGACTCACGCGTGCGCGTGAGTCTTTTTGCAAGAATTATTACAGAGCCTTCTTGGCGGTCTCGACCAGAGCGTTGAAGCTGGCGGGATCGTGGATAGCCATTTCAGACAGCATCTTGCGGTTCAGCTCGACGCCAGCCTTCTTCAGGCCGTTCATGAAGCTGGAGTAGTTCATGCCCTGAGCGCGAACAGCGTTGTTGATGCGGGTGATCCACAGGTTGCGGAACTGACGCTTCTTCTGCTTACGGCCAACGAAAGCGTAGTTGCCGGACTTCATGACGGCCTGCTTGGCCATGCGGAAGTGCTTGGACTTAGCACCGTAGTAGCCCTTTGCGAGTTTGAGAGTCTTAGCACGACGCTTGTGCGTCATGGTAGCGCCTTTAATACGAGCCATGTGTTTATATCTCCTTTGTTGTAACTGGTAGTAACTGACCTTTAAATGTCTTAGTGATTAGCCACCGTAGGGCATCATTTTCTTGACGGCAGCCTCGTTGGTCTTGTCGACGTACTTGGGCATACGCAGGCCGCGGGTGAGCTTGGTGGTCTTTTTGGTCAGGATGTGACGGCGCTTGGACGCATTGCGCTTGATCTTGCCGGAAGCAGTCATCTTGAAGCGCTTCTTGGCGCCGGAAAGGGTCTTGAGCTTCATTTTAGCCATTGTTGTTTCCTCCTAAAGAGTTTACTTTCTTACTTGTTGGGTGCGGGGGACATGAACATCATCATGCTGCGGCCCTCAGAAGCTTGGGCTGCTTGTCGATGACGGCCTTGCCCTCCAACGCCTCGGCAAAACGCTTGTGGACATCCAGACCCAGGCTGGTATGTGCCATCTCACGGCCGCGGAACCGGATGCTCACCTTGAGCTTGTGACCCTGCTGCAGGAACTTGGCAGCCTGGTTCACCTTGGTGTTGAAGTCGTTGGTGTCGATGTTCAGGGAAAGGCGGATCTCCTTGAGTTCAACCACTTTCTGGTTCTTCTTGGCTTCCTTTTCCTTTTTCTGCATCTCGAACCGGTATTTACCGTAATCAAGAATTTTGCACACCGGCGGCTTGGCCTGCGGCGCAACCTTGACGAGGTCAAGGTCCTTGTCGATGGCCATCTTCAGTGCGTCGCGCGGGCTCATAATGCCCATCTGCGCGCCATCTGCCCCGATCAGGCGGATTTCTTTGTCGCGGATCTGCTCATTGATCTCCAGTTCGTTGGATTTGCTGTTGCTGGCGATTGTAACACACCTCCCACACAAGTGTATGATAATGACAAAAGCGGCTGCCATTGAAAGCAGCCGCCGAACATACGAAGTTGCGCACCTGTTGTGCGTAAGCATGGTATGACCCGGGGCTTTTTGCAAACCCTCAAGGTGAGCCGACGGCCTACTGCCGGTTGCTGCTTTTTACAGGCAATAGTTTACCATAGAAACCGTGCCTTGTCAAGGGATTTTTTTTCACACTTTTACATCGTTTCCGGCACGCTGACTTTGAACATGGTCAGGATGTTGCGGATGACGCCGCGCACGGCGAGACACAGGCAATGCGGCCCTGCTGGACAGCACCCCCGGTGCCCATAATGCGGCAGGCGTTAGAAGCGGTGGTAAGCCGAGGCCACATCGATGCAGTAGCGGGTGATGCGGGCGGGGTCGTACTTATCGGCCGCGGCCACGATCTCTGCCGGGGAAGGCGGCCAGCAGGCGGATCAGGGCCTGCTCGGCGGGGTCGGTCAGCACGGAGGCATCAACACAGTCCACACCGTTGAAGGTGATGCCCCTCGCTCTCCAGCTTTTTCAGCACGGAGCAGATGCGGGCGTGGGCATACTGCACATAGTAGACGGGGTTCTCACTGTCGTTGCGCACGGCCAGGTCGAGGTCAAAGTCCAGGGTGGAGGAGCTTTCGCGCTGGTTGAAGAAGAAACGGGCGGAATCGATAGGCACCTCGTCCAGCAGGTCAGTCAGGGTGATGGCCTTGCCGGTACGCTTGCTCATACGCACGGGCTTGCCGTCGCGCATCAGGTTGACCATCTGCATCAGCACGATGTCCAGGCGATTGCCGTCCAGGCCGATGGCGTCCATTGCACCCTTCATGCGGGCCACGTGGCCGTGGTGGTCGGCGCCCCAGACGTCGATGGCCTTGTCAAAGCCGCGGACGGCCAGCTTATTATAATGGTAGGCGATGTCGGCGGCAAAGTAGGTGGGGGATGCCGTTGGCGCGGACGAGACCTCGTCCTTAGCCTCTTCCTCGCCTGCCGTCGTCAGCCTTTTCTTGTTGACGACGCCGTACTTGGCGGCGTACTGGGCGCTGCGGTACCAGATGACGGCGCCGTCCTTTTTGTAGCAGGCACCGATCTTCAGCAGCTTATCCACAACCGCCTGGACCGCACCGGACTTGTGCAGGTCGCTCTCGTGGAACCAGACATCATAATCGATACGATACTTGCCCAGGTCGCGCTGCAGGCCGGCAATGTTCTTGGGCAGGGCGTCGGCAATGAGAGCCTCTTTCAGCTCCTCGAAGTCGGCATTGACATAGCGCGTCGCCGTGCACGTTCCAGCAAACTCCTTGGCGCGCTGAATGATGTCAGCGCCCTGGATAGCAGTTTTTCGGGCAAAGGTACGGACTTCCTCGCCCTTGTACAGCTGCAGGTAGCGGACGGCAAGGCTCTTGCCGAACTTGAGGATCTGGTTGCCCGGCGTCGTTGATATAGAACTCGCGAGTGACCTCATAGCCGGCCCAGTCCGGGCGGCGGCCAGACCGTCGCCCAGGGCACCGCCGCGGGCGTTGCCCAGTGCATGGGGCCGGTGGGGTTGGCCGAAACGTACTCCACGTTATACTTTTGCCGGCACCAGCAGCGTCGGTGCGGCCGTATTCCGCGTTCGGCGCAGGCGGCGCGGACGACGCTGGTGAACCAGCCCGGACCCAGGAACAGGTTGATGAAGCCGGGGCCTGCAATGTCCACGCCGGAGAACAGCGTGCCGTTTTGGTAAGCCCAGCTTGGCGGTGATAGCCTCAGCGATCTGGCTTGGGGGTGCCTTATGGAAAAAGCACGGGCACCGGCCATGGCAATGTTGGATGCTACGTCACCGTTTTGGACATCCGCCGGATCTCGACGAAATCGGGCAGTTCCGCAGCGGGCAGGGTGCCATCGGCCACGGCGGCCTTTGGCGGCATCGGTCAGCTGGGGCGCGGGCATCGGTCAGCGCGGCCTGGCGGGGGTTGTAGTTTTTATAGTCCATAGGTTACCTCCCGTGGAGTTTTGCTTTTGTACGACTTAGGGGCAGCACTAATAATTTCCCGCCTTACGGCTCAGGCATTGCCCGGCGGCTGCGGCACGGCACCTGCGTTGCCAAAATGCTCGATAATACACAAAAGTATTATCTGCGCTGGTTTACAGCCGTTGCACCTCGCTCGCCGTATCGGCACTTAGAAATTATGCGGTATTGCCTTAGTTTTCGGCGTTTTTGGGCAGGGCTTCCACCGTGATGTCCACGAGGTTGCGGCTGATGAAATTCTCGGCGCCGGAATCCAGCGTATAGCTGAATTTCAGCTGCCGCCCTCCTCGGTCAGCTCATGCTCGATGACATCGGCAGCGACACCCAGGCTGATGGCACCGTAGCCGGTCTCGTAATGGCAGAGATGGCGGGTGCCTTTCTCAATGATAAGCTGGCTGGGCACCTTGCCGTAACGGCATTGATACTTTACGGGCATCTTCGGCCACCTTGACGGTGGTGGTGCATCCTTCGCAGCCGGTGGCTTCGGGTTTCTTTATAAACGATATAATAGGCACCCTCTTTGTGGACGAGGAGCCGCGGGTCATCAGTTCGACAATTGTCGCTGTCGCCGCGCTGCTCCATGGTGCCTTTGATGGTGATGAGAAAATTTTCCCGCATGGTTTTTCCTTATACAAATATAAGTTTGTGCTTTAAAGGTAGGTCTCTCCCACACCCGCTTTTGCAGGATAGCTTACGCGGCCAGACCCTCTGTCGCTACGCGACGTCTCCCCCACGCTGTGGGGAGTCACCCTCCCAGAGAGGGCTTTGGGCAGAAGATGCTTATTTAGGCAATACCGCATAATTCTAGGGGCCGATACGCGAGCGAGGTGCGGCAGATGCTAAGCCAAAAGCGCGCAGATAATACTTTGTGCTGCAAAGGTGAGCGCCGCCAGTGGCGGATACAGCGAACCGAAGAAGCAGCGCGGTCGCAAGTGCGAGGGCTTTGTCCCTGAAGCACGATGCAGTACCGCAACCTCGACATTATCGAGCATTTTGGCACCCAGCTTTGCCGTGCTGCCGCCCAGGCTTGCCGTTAGGCGGGAATTGTGCGGTGCTGCCTTAGTAAGTTTTCAATCGCGCCGACCTGTTCAACAGGGCCGCCGGCGTATTCGCCGAGGAAGCGATGTTCAGTTCGTCGAAGTTATCCGGCGTGTCGCTGACGTAGTAATGGGCGTTGCCGCCCTCGATGCGGGTTCAGCAGGCCCAGATCCCGCCAGCGCCGCCGCGGCCGCCTGGGCCGTGAGCTTTCCGTGGAATCGATCAGGGTGACATCGCCGCCCATGAAATCGCTGATCATCTTTTTCAACAGCGGATAGTGGGTGCGGCCCAGGATCAGGGGTGTGTCGACCCGGCATCCTTACCTCCTGCAGATACTCGGCGATGATGAGCTTGGTGACGGGGTTGCCGTCGTTCACATAGCCGTTTTCCACCAGCGGCACGGAACATGGGGGCAGGCGCGGGCGACGATCCTCCCGTCTCCGGCTTGTAATGACCGCCGCGTAGAACCGCTGCGCACCGTGGCCGCCGTGCGATGATGCCCACCTTGCCGTTGCGGGTGGCATCCACTGCCGCACGGCCATAGCATCCCCACCACGCCGGTAAAGGCACCGGCAGACTGGCGGCTTCACGCAGGCGGGTAGGTGGAGGGGACACTGTGCCGCAGGCAGCAATAATGAACTTTACATCGTGGGAAAGCAGAAAGCGGATGTCCTGCCGGGCATACTGGCGGATGATCTCCGCCCGCGGGAGCCGTAGGGCACGCGGCCGGTATCACCAAAATAAATGATGTCCTCGCCGGGCAGCACGCGGCGCAGCTGGCGCACGGCGGTCAAGCCGCCCAGACCGCTGTCAAACACTCCGATGGGGCGGGTGTCCATCAGTATGCCCCCTTCCGGCGGTGCAGGGCCAGCTGCAGCAGGCGGTCCACCAGCTGGGCGTAGCTCAAGCCCTCGTGCTCCATCAGTTTCGGGTACATGCTGATGGAGGTAAAAGCCCGGCAGGGTATTCAGCTTCGTTGCAAAGCACACGGCCGGTGCCGCGCTCCACAAAGAAGTCGCAGCGGGACAGGCCGGCGCAGCCCAGGGCCAGGTACGCGCGGCGGGCCTCTGTGCGGACTTCGTCCAACTTTTCCTCGCTCAGATGGGCGGGGATGACAGTCCTGAGAGACCGTTTTTTGTACTTGTCATCGTAGGTGTAGAACTCCGCACCGGCCAGAATTTCGCCGGGGCGGGTGGTGGAGACGGTGGCGGGGTCGTCGGGGTTGCCGATGGCGGCGCACTCGACCTCCTGGCCGTCGATGAACTCCTCAAAGACGACCTTGTCATCCTCTTTCAGGGCGGTCACGACGGCCTGCTCCAGCACAGCACGGTCGGTAGCTTTGGTAATACCAACACTGGAACCGGCGTTGGCGGGTTTGACGAAGATGGGGTAGCCCAGGCGCTGTTCAATGCTGTCCAGCAGGGTCTTGTGGTCGCCCTCCAGCTCGGCGCGGATGGCGCTGGCTTTGCAGTGGGGGCACACCGGCGGCATCCATGATGGTGTTGGCAACGGCTTTGTCCATGCAGACAGCGCTGCCCAGCACGCCGCAGCCCACGTAAGGGATGCGGGCCAGTTCAAACAGGCCCTGGATGGTGCCATCCTCGCCGTTTTTGCCGTGCATGACGGGAGCGCAGATGTCGATGTGGACCAGCTCGGCCTTGCCGTCCTTCAGCAGCCAGATGCCGTGGTCGGTGCGGTCGGGGCTGAGGACGCAGGGGGTGCAGTCCGCACCCTTCTCCCAGCTGCCGTCGGCCATGGCCTCAGGCGTGGGACTGCAGGCCAGCCAGCGGCCCTGCTTGGTGATGCCCACGGGGAACACCTCGTACCGATCGGCACGGGAGGGGGCCTGTGCCAGGGCGCGCAGCCAGGTCGAGGCCGAAACACAGCTGACCTCGTGCTCACTGGATACGCCGCCGAAAACAGCGCAACACGCAGTTTTTTTTAGTTTCGTTCATAGTAGAAAGACTCCTCAACAGGTTATATACAGACACACTACAAGTCTTCAGCTTATTATAATACCATATTATGCGGGGTTTGCCATAGCATTTGCAAAAACTTTTTGGAGAATTGGCGCAACCTGCGCGATTACACAGAAAAAGGCTTCCTCTGTGAGGGAGCCTTTTCCGTGTTGCCGCCTATTTGCAGGGGCATATTACTTTTTCTGTTTTTTTCGTCTCGATCAAATGCCGTATCGCCAGGACGGGGTGGTGGAAGATCATCCGCGGGCCGCTCCAGCGCATGACCTGGCGGATGGCCTCCCCGCATCTGGGGCTTGTAGCAATGAGTCTTGCAGGCACTGCAGAAGGTCTTGGTCTCCATGTGCGGGCAGTGGTCCCCGGGCATCGGCATAGCTGCGCAAAGCCTCACAGTCCGGGCAGAGGGCATGCCCCTGGTACCGTGGTGGCCATGGCAGTACAGCTCGATCATCAGGCCCACGGTCTGTTTTTCCTGCTCGCGCTTTTGGGCGGGTGTTTTGGCGGCCATCAGCTCATCCTCCCGTTCTCTACCGAGTAGGTGCGGTCCGCAATGCGCATGGTGGAGGCGCGGTGACTGACCAGCACCACCGTCTTGTCCTTGCGCTCCTCGGCCAGGCTCTTTAGAATTACCGCTTCGTTCAGGCTGTCCAGGTTGCTGGTGGGTTCATCCAGCAGGATATACGGCGCATCGTGCAAAAAGCCCGTGCCACGCCCAAAACGCTGGCGCTCGCCGCCCGAAAGGGTACTGCCCAGCTCCCCTACCGGCGTATCGTAGCCCTGGGGGCAGGGTCATGATAAAATCGTGGATGGACGCTTTTTTGCAAGCCCCCACCACCTGCTCGTGGGTGGCGTTCTGGTTGGCTATGCGCAGATTTTCCTCAATGCTGTCGTGGAACAGCACGGTGTCCTGCTCGACGAAGCTCTCGGCGCTGCGCAGGCTGGCGGTGTTGATCTTTTTAATGTTCACGCCGGACAAGTTCGACTTTGCCCAGATCCGTATCCCAGAAGCGCATGAGCAGCTTGAGCAGCGTGGATTTGCCGCTGCCGCTGCGGCCGGTGATGCCGATGACGGAGTTCTGCGGCACTTCCAGCGATACGTCGTTCAAAAATCACGTCACTGCCATAGCCAAAGGTCACACGGCGGCAGGCAGCGCCGGTAAAGGTGATGTCCTCGCCGCCGGTCACTTCCCGCACGGTGGGCTGCTCGTCCAGCACGTCCAGCACACGGTTGCCCGCGGCAAAAGTGTTTTGCAGTCCGGTGCCCAGGTTAGCCAGGGCGATGACCGGGCCGAAGCTGCTCATCAGCGCCACCACGGCGATCAGGCAGCCGTCAAAGCCGATGGTGCCGCTTTGGGCAAGGCCCGCCGCCAGCGCCAGCATGCCGGCGTCCAGCAGCAAAATGATGCCGCCGGTGACAGCCTGGGCCGTGCCCCCCGCCAGCTTTAAGCGGCGCTCCTGCGACGAAAGTTCATCGGTGCGGGCGTTGATCTGAGCCAGACGATGGGGGCCGTCGCCATACTGCAGACTTTCCCGCACGCCGCGCAGACTGTCCAGCACAAAGCCGTTCAGCGCGCCGAAGGACGCGCGGAATTCCTCGCCGCTGCGGCGGGCGGACTTGGCCGCCGCCACCGGCACCAGCAGGCCGATGACCAGGTAGGCCCCCAGGGCATACAGCCCCAGCAGCCAGTGGTAACCCGCCAAAAAGGCCGCCATAATGGCGCTGACGATGACCGCGATGCAGATGGGTGAAATGGTGTGAGCGTAGAACACTTCCAGCAGCTCGATGTCCGCCGTCAGCACGGCGATCAGGTCGCCGCGGTCGCGGCCCTCCAGTTTAGCCGGGGCCAGCCGGCGCAGCGCGCCGAAGACCTTATCCCGGATGAGGGCCAGCAGCTTAAAGGCGATAAAATGATTGCAGCCCTGCTCGGCATAGTGCAGCACGCCGCGGGCGATGGCCAGCACCGGCAGCAGCAAGCAAACGGTGCCAAGGCTGATGGGCATGCCGGGCAGGATGCTGTCCAGCAGCGCGTAGGCGCCCAGCACGGTGATAAAAATGGCGCAGAGGAAGCCTGCCACGCCCAGCAGCACGGCGGCCACCATCACGGGGGCCAGCGGCTTGACCAGCCCCACCAGACGCCCCATAACGGCCAGATTGCCGCGGGTCTTTTTCTTATTCTCAGGCACGGGATGCTTCCTCCTTTTCCGTAATTTTCCAGTTCTTGCTGCTGGATCCACAGGCGGGCGTAGGTGCCGCCCGCCGCCAGCAGGGCTTCGTGGGTACCCTGTTCCGCCAGGCTGCTGCCATTCAGCACGTAGATGTTGTCCGCCGCCGTAACGTTGGCCAGGCGGTGGGAGATCAGGATGACAGTCTTTTTGCCTGCCAATGCCTGGATCTGGGCCATGATGTCGTTCTCGCTCTCCACGTCGATATTGGACGTAGCTTCATCAAAGATATAGACCGGGCTGTCATGCAGCAAGGCGCGGGCCAGGGCCAGGCGCTGCCGCTGGCCGCCGGAAAGATTGCTGCCGCCCTCGTTCAGCTGGGTGTCCAGCCCGTTTTCGCTGCGCAGGAAGTCCGCCAGCCGCACCTGCTTCAGCACAGCCCACAGGGTGTTGTCGTCCGCCATGGGCGCGGCCATGCGCAGGTTCTCGGCCACCGTGCCTTTGAACAAGTGGCTGCCCAGGCTGACCAGCGTTACATTTCTGAGCAGGGCGGATTCCTTCACGGCGGAAAGCTCCTGCCCGCCCAGGGTCACGCTGCCGGTGTAGCCCGCGGCGCGGCCGGTCAGCACGGCGGCGATGGTAGATTTGCCGCAGCCGCTCTCGCCCACCAGGGCGGTGAAACTGCCGCGGGAGAAGTCGAGATTCAGGCCGTGCAGCGTCTCTTTTTCGGCAGCATAGCCAAAGTGCAGGTCACGGCAGTGGATGGCACAATCGGCATCCGGCTCGGCGGTCTTGCCGGCGGCTTCGGGCAGATCCAGCAGCTTAAAGATCTTATCGCTGGCGGCCATGCCGTTCATGGCCACATGGAAGTAGGACCCCAGCGCGCGCATGGGCAGGAAGAAATCCGCCGACAGCAGCAGGATGCAGAGTGCGCCGCTCAGGCTGACATGACCGACCGCCAGCTCCCGCGCAGCGATACCGATGCCCAGCGCCGCACCGCCGTAGGCGATGATGTCCATCACGATGATGGAGTTCAGCTGCATGGTCAGCACCTTCATCGTCACTTTGCGGAAGTGCTCGGCCTCGCGGTTCATGGCCTGGTGGCGAGCTTCGTCGGCCTGGTAGATCTTCAGGGTGGTCAGGCCCTGCAGGTTTTCAAGGAAGCTATCGCCCAGGGCGGCATACCTGGCCCCAGTATTTGCCCAGCAGCCGCTTGGCAAATTTCTGCACAGCCACGATGGAAACCGGGATCAGCGGCACGCAGATCATCAGGATGACCGCTGCCTTTACGCTGACCGGGGCCAGCACCACAAACAGGGTGACAGGCGCCAGCATGGCGTAGAAAAACTGCGGCAGGTACGCGCCAAAGTAGGTCTCCAGCTGTTCGACGCCTTCGCCTGCCAGCTGCAATACCTCGGCGGTGGGCACAGCCTGGGTGTAGCTGCCGCCCAGGCGCAGCAGTTTTTCGTAAATCGCACTGCGCAGCGTCTTTTTTACAGTGCGGCTGGCGTTGTAGCTGGCCGCAGCCGCGCCGCGGGTGCAGGCGGCACGCACCAGCAGCGCCGCCGCCACGATGCCCAGCGTCAAGGGCAGGTTGGGGGCACCGGCCATCCCGTGTCGCCGATGGTCAGCTGGTCGGGCAAGGCTCCTAAATAACGGCTGACCGCAAAGATCATGGCCACATTGGCGGCCAGAGCCAGCCATTGCAGCGCCACGTTTTTTGGCGATGTACCGTTTCGAGTCTCCCATCATCCCGATGAGGCGTTTGTCGATCATCATAAAAGCAGTTCCTTTTTATCGTAAACACAAAAATGCCGCCATCGTTTTCGGCGGCGGCGCAGGTACAATGTTGCAGCCTTACACTTTGCTGGTGGTGCGCAGCGGCAGGTAGCCTGCGTCGCGGATGGCCTGGCGGATGGCGTCCTCGTCAGCCCGTCCTTGGTCAGAATGGTGACGTTCTGGGCGGCCAGGCCCACGGCGGCCCAGGTGCCGGGCATCACGTTCAGCGCGTTTTCCACATGGCGCTGGCAGTTCTGGCCGGGTCATGCCAGAGCCCACGCCCATCACAAGGATGGGGGTAGTGGGCCTGGCCCCGACCTCCACCTTTTTAGCGGGGGCGTCATGCTCACCGCAGCAGCCGCCGCCGTGGGTCAGGTGATGTACATAACTGTAAATGCCATAGCCGACCAGGGCAACCAAAATCAATACAATAATAATATTTGCCAGGTATACTTCCCTCCAAGTTAGCACTTGCTAATTCTGTGTTTACTAACCTCATGGTTTTGTCAAGCAGGCACTTTGGGGGATACCGCCCACTCCCCTGCCCGCCATTAACAAAACCGGCGCGCTGCTGCTGCCACAGTGCGCCGGTTTTGTATATAGATCAATGTTCAGGAGAGCGCAACACAAAATTCTGAGCACATCGGCGTAATTTTATGCCGATACGGCGAGTTATGCGCGCGCGATTGCGCTGCGGCGGCGGAGTGCCGCCGGTGGCGGATTACAGCAACCAAAGTACGGCCGCAAGATGAGGCCATCCCCGAAGCACGATGCGGGTACCAACCCGGACATTCTCGAGCATTTTGCAACGCAGACGGCAGCCGCAGCCGCTGGAGCGGTGCTTGCCGCCAGGGCGGAAATTGTGCGGTGTTGCTCTCGGCTGCTTTGCGTATCAGGCGTTGGCCAGGGGCGGTGCCCAGGGCGTTGCAGGCATCAGTGGCATCGCCATCAGGGTTGCGCCGTTGGCCCTTAACGGGGTCAGCCACCAGCCGGCGCGCCGGCAGCCTGAGCATCCTCGAAGCCCAAGTGCGGATCCACTCGCCGTCGCCCCAGCCGTAGCTGCCGAACAGGCCGACCGGCTTGGTGCCGGACAGGGAGCCGCGCAGATTCCAGTACATCGGCTCGGCTCCGCCGGCTGCTCTGCGCCCATAGCGGGGGCAGCCCAGGGCGAAACGTCTGTCATGATTAGCATACGCATTGAACTCAGCGCTGGTCATCTTGTCACAGTTGCACCTGCGGACTGTGCAGCGTTTGCCACGGTCGGCCATAGCTCGGTGCCGCTCCAATAAACTACTGCGATCTTGCTCATAATCGTTTCTTCCTGTTTGCTACTATAAGTATGTCTAATAGTATGTCCACGTTCAGGCAGCTGATCCGGCTGCCGGATCGCGTGCCGTTGTAATAACAGCGGGCGCAGATCCGTCGCCGCACCCTTTTATAGCGGTCAAAGGCTGGCGGCGGCGGTCGGTGTAGACCTTCCAGTAGCCGCGCAGGCCGTAAAGTTTTTGCCAGCGATTCTGAATGAAGCCGGATGACCGCGGGTCGGCAGCCCAGGAACACGCCGATTGAAAGTCCCTCCTCAGCGCAAAGCTGCTGGGAGAGCGGTGCCAGCATCGATTCAGCATTGCCGGTGTAGCCCGGCTTTGCAGGAAAGCCCTGCATCGTCGCCGTCGCTGCAAGATGGCAGCCACACTCGGGTGGGCGGTAACACATAGACCGGCACCGTGGCGCCGGTTACGGGAGCTGCGCTGCTCAGCACACGCGATCGGTCACACCGCGGGTGCCAGCAGGGCGTGCCAGGCCGTCGCCACGTTAGCCCGTGCCCGGGCCGAGCGCCGGCTGGTGACGGAAGAGGCTGGCGGGCTTGAGGCCCGCTGCGTGGTAGGCGCGCAGATCAGCAAGATCGCAGGCAAAGCTGCGCGACCGCATGTGAGTGTGTCTAGCTCGGTTCCTTTAAAGCGTACATTAGCTATTTACTTTCACCGCAATCATAAAACCGCACAGGCACGGGAGAGAGCCGCACCAGTGCGCTGGTGGCTGCAGAGAGCATTGTGGTGGGGTATGGCAAAGGTTTTAACTTAACGATGATACTATACCATGCCGCCAGTTTTGTCAACAGGTTTGGGAAAGATCCGCATTTTTGCAGCAGAAAAACAGGAAAGAGGAACCTTTCAGCAGGCTCCTCTTTTTGCTCTAAGTTCGATTAAAAGTTTCTTTTCGCTTACCTTTTCTATAAGAAAAGGTAAGTTATTCGATCAGCCCAAACCCGTTCAGCAGTGCGATCACATCCGGAAGCTGAACCGCGCACCTTTCATCTGGTTGTCACTGGGGTCGATGCGTAGCCGGTGGCCCCGCGGAAATCTCGCCTTTTGCAGGTCGCAATCGGGCTGAACGCTGCGTTTGCCAGGGCCACGCTCGCGGAAACTGGGCGCCCGCCAGTTTGCAATCGTCAAACACGCGCAGTCGCCAAAGGTACATTTACCGAAATCAAACTGCTTCAGCGCCATGCCGGAGTGCAAACCCCATTGTAGCGGAACTCGCACTGCCTCGGCCCTGCCAGCTGGCTGCACCAGGGCACTGCGTCCCCGCAGGCCGCGCGCGCAACAATCGGAAGGCACAGCGGCAGCAGCCAGGGCGTCGCTCATCCGGCGCAAAAGCTGAACACCACGTCGCTCCAGGCACAGCGGTCGAAGGCTGCAGCTGAGTGCCGCACGCCGTAATGCGCGCACCTGCTCCAGCGGCAGTTGATAAACGTGCAGTCAAAGTTGAACGTCGGCAATCGGCGCAGAAAATCCGGCGCTGCATTGTCAGCGTTGTTTCGCCTCTGGTAATACTGCTTAGCCACGGCGCACCGCCTTTTTCAGGCGACCCACCGCGTAAGCGAGCGGCAGCGCGAAGGCCGGCCGCCGTAGGCCACACGAAGACCGCCGGTAGTGCAGAGGAATGCGGCCAGAAGATAGCTCTCCGCCTGTGGCCAGCAGGCCAAGCCAGGTCACGAGCTTGAACGCCAGGAAATGCAAGATCACAATGGGCATCGTGGCGCGCCCAGTGCGCTGAAAGCGCCGCTCACCTACGGGCACGCGCGCCAGTGGGCGGCCACCGGCATCCAGCCCGCCAGGCTGGTAACCAGCAGGAAAATCGGGCTGCTGTATCCATTGCCCGCCAGACCCACAGAGCCGAGCTGCCCCAGAATCAGCAGCACCGCAAAGGCCGCTGCGGCAAAAATACCGCGCTGGTACGCCGGTATGCTTTCCCGCGTCGTACGCCGCAGGACCGTGCCCAGGTAGAACAGGGCAGGCAGCTGGCCGCAATGCCCAGCCCCACGCGTTCCATCCGGCCAGCCCGCAGCGCCAGCCCAACCACAGAAGCACGCCGGAAAAAGTCCCTGCGGCAGCAGCGTATCGGCACCATGCAGCAGCCTTTGCAGAATAAAATTCCACCAAAGCGTACAGAATAGATACTTGAAACAGTGCTTGGATGAACCACATCGCGCCGCCCAGCTGGGTGCCGCCGTCAAAAACGCTCCAGTGCTGTGCGGCCGATAATGTCCTTGATGGTCACCGGCGTGGTGATAAGGTTGCCGGGCAGATCGAGGATACGCCTCGTCCCCCTGTCAGGATGTTTACTTAAAAACAGGTTGGTCAGCAGGGTGTGTTGACCGTGTTGGCTCGCCACAAAGGGCAGCCACAAAGGTGACCATCTTGCGCTTGGCGTGGGGCCAGCCGAGGGCGCTGCCCGTGTGGGGGAGAGAAAAAACCACCCGCTGAGCATAAAAAAAAAGAGCGCCATGTGGAATAAATAGATAAAGTTGGAACTGGGGAACCCCAGGTGCCCCAGCACCATCAGCACAATGCCGATGCTCGCGCATACGTTCAGCACAGGGTCGCGCTGTTTGGCCATAGCAAAGCCTTCTTTTCTTGTTATTCATCCGCAGGCTTGGCCGCG
>VOFJ01002049.1_pt1 | contig 19843 bp, 39 predicted proteins | sample 5384081 | NCBI WGS metagenome assembly VOFJ01 (sample SAMN12384729, study PRJNA508395) | human gut metagenome | isolation source: healthy gut I | host: Homo sapiens
GACGTTACGTATTGCTGGTTGATAATGATATATTTCTAACTTATTATATAATTAAGAATGTGAACCGATGTGAAATATTGCAAATATTAATCGCTGGAATTATTAATCTTAAAAGACCGATGTAATTATGAAATGCATGTATGATGACAGTTAATGCTATTTCTAAATAGCTAATGTAATGGAGAGAATGTAGTTATTAATATCTTAAACTAATGGTAATGAAAAATGTAAAAAAGAAAATTCAAAGGATTCCTTACTTGTTTCTTTTGTTGCTATTGAGTTGTTTGCCGACTTTAGCACAGAATGGAGTAACAGTGAGAGGAACAGTCGTCGATGGAAATGGCGAAACGGTGATTGGGGCTTCCGTCGTTGTAAAAAACAATAGTTCAATAGGTACGATATCAGATATAGATGGAAATTTCACGTTGGCTGTTCCTAATGACAAAGTAACTCTTGTGGTCTCATTCATAGGAATGAAATCGCAGGAAGTCAAAATTGCGGGTCAAAAGATTTTAAAGGTCACTCTGGAAGATGACTCACAACAGCTTGAAGAGGTCGTTGTGGTAGGTTATGGCCAGCAGAAGAAGGCCAGTGTAGTAGGTGCTATCACACAAACTACAGGTAAAGTACTGGAACGTGCAGCCGGTATCAGCGATATTGGTGCGGCACTGACAGGTAATTTGCCGGGTGTGGTTACTACCACAGGTACAGGTATGCCAGGTGCAGAAGAACCTAAAATAACGATTCGCGGTGCAAGTTCTTGGAATAATAATGAAGATCCGCTTGTATTGGTTGATGGTATTGAACGCCCTATGAGTTCAGTGGGCAGCAGGTCAGCCAGCTGTACAAATCGCCAGATCGGATCTCATCACCACCCGCTCACTCCGCATATGCGCAAATATGCCCGCCTGCTGAAAAGGTCCACAACCTTGACCGCATGACCTTCGCCGATCTGAAAATCGCCGTCGACCCGGAGTACGATCCGTCTGTCACGATCGAGGGAATCGAAACATTACATCGAAAAAGGTCTTGCCATTCTCGGTGATGATTACGTTTCCATGATTCAGAGGCCTACAAAAAAACGCTGGGTTGACTTTGCACAGAACCAGGGGAAAATCCACCGGCGGCTTCTGTGCCAGCCCGTACGGAAAAGGTTCCTTTATTCTCTTAAGCTGGAATAACCGCATGGCAGATGTTTTCACGCTGGCGCATGAACTCGGCCACGCCGGCCATTTCCGTCTCTGCAACGGCGCACAGGCGATTCTCGATACCGAGGTTTCCTCTTATTTTGTCGAGGCGCCGTCTACCATGAACGAGCTTCTTATGGCTCATTATCTGCTGAAAACGACCCCGGACAAACGGTTCCGCCGCTGGGTTTTAAGCTGTATGATCAGCAACACATATTATCATAACTTCGTCACCCATCTGATGGAGGGCTGCTTACCAGCGCGAGGTTTACAAGCTCATCGATGCCGGCGACAGCGTACAGGCTGAGACGTTAAGCAGCATTATGAAAGAGACCTTGCAGAAGTTCTGGGGCGATGATGTGGAAATTTCCGATGACGCAGCGCTCACCTGGATGCGCCAGCCGCATTACTATATGGGACTTTACTCCTACACCTACAGCGCCGGACTGACCGTTGCCACACAGGTCTGCAAAGCGCATCGAAACCGAAGGCCAGACCGCTGTCGATGACTGGAAAAGGTACTGACCGCCGGAAGCACGAAAGACACCGGAAGAGCTGGCAAAAAATGGCCGGCGTTGATATCTCGACGGATGCACCGCTTCTCGATACGATCGAGACGATTGGATCGATCATCGATGAGATCTGCGAGCTGACCGAAGAGCTGGGCTGCTGATCCTGTCCGCATTGTAACTCTCTATCAAACAGTAAAAACGGATTGTTCCGTCAGTTTTTGTTACTGGCGAAGCAATCCGTTTTTTTCATATCTTTTTTCACGCATTCCAGCACTTTTTCAGAATCGCAGCTGCCTCTGCAATCTCCTCCCTCAGAAAGCCCGGCGTACCCAAGCAGCACTGTGCCGCCCTGTGTGCGGGATCTGCGGCAGCGCCGATGCAGTACCGTTCCAGCCCGTACACGCGCACACCATCCTCTTTTTGCCTGCTGCACCGCCTCCGCTTCGGAGAGTCCTCTCGGCAGGTGGACCAGCACATGGACGCCCGCATTCTCGCCGGACACCGTGTACTCCCGCCCAAACTCCTTCAGAAGCCGGATCAGCAGGTCGTGTTTCCCCTTTATACTGTGCACGCATCCGGTTCAGATGGCGCTCGAACGCGCCGCTCCGCATAAACTCTTCCAGAATCTTCTGGTCCGTCTTCGAAACTGTCGCGGAAAAGCATCTTCCGTTCTCCTCGTAGGCAGGCAGCAGCGTCTCCGGCAGCACCATGTAGCTGATGCGGATGGACGGCGCAATCGCCCGCGAAAAACGTTCCAAGATAGATCACTTTTCCCTCTGTGTCATTGCCCTGCAGTGCCGGGATCGGGCGGCCCTTGTAGCGGAATTCACTGTCGTAATCGTCCTCGATCAGATACCGCCCATTTTCCCTCGATGCCCACGCAAGGAGCTGCATCCGCCGCTTCATCGGCATGACCATGCCCATCGGGAACTGGTGCGACGGCATGATGTACGCCAGATCCGCCCCGCTTTTTTCCAGCTCCGCCGGCCGCATGCCCGCTTCGTCCATCGAAATCGTACACATCGCATAGCCAAGCTTCGCAAAACAGCGGTAGGCACTGATGTAGGTCGGATTTTCCATCGCCACTTTATGGCCACGCCCTAAGATCACCGAAAGCAGCATCAGCAGATAATCATTTCCCGCTCCGACGATGATCTGCTCCGTGCGGCAGTTCACGCCGCGTGCGTGGTGCAGATAGTCGCGGATTGCCTCCCGAAGACCGTGCTCGCCCTTCGCATCCCCGAGCTGGAACAGGCTGTCATCTGCGTCCAGCAGGACTTCTTTCGAGATCTTCTTCCACAGCTGTTCTGCGGAAATCCGCCCGGCGCCGTACCGGTCACGGCAAAAATCGTAGCGGAACGGCATCTGTTCCGCGGCATCATCCTCTTTTTGTCTCCTCTTTCTTTTTCATCGAGGCGGTACAGCCCCCCTCAATCTCACAGACAAAGTAGCCTTTGCACGGCACACTCTCCAGATACCCTTCGGATACTAGCTGCTCATACGCCAGATCCACGGTACTCCGGCTCTCCGACAGATAGCCCGAAAGCGCCCGCGCCGACGGCAGCCGCTCCCCTGCACGGATCCGTCCGCCGCGGATTTCCTCGCGGATAAAACCGTAGATCTGCTCATAGAGCGGTGTCTTTCCGATGCGGATCCAGCGAAATCGTCAATTCATTCATCTTCCCATCTCCCTGACAAAAGAACAGCCGCTTGGGATGTCGGTTTCATCCAGGCGGCTGCTCTGTTCCATTTCAAAATTCTTATTTATTTCGCTGCCGGCAGCTTGAAAGAGCTCTTCAGGGATACGATACGGTTGAACACCAGCGCATCCTCTTTGGAATCTTTTGCGTCTACACAGAAGAATCCGTTTCTGACAAACTGGAAGCTGTCATATGCTTTCGCATCTTTTTAAAGACGGCTCCAGATAGCACTCTTTTAATACGGTCAGGGGAATTCGGGTTCAGGTTCATGGAACCATCCTCGTTGTAAACGCCCTTCTCCTCGTCGATCAGGTTTTCGTACAGACGGCACTCTGCTTTGACGGCGGTCTTTGCTGCTACCCAGTGGATCGTTCCTTTTACTTTTCTTCCGTCCGGGGAATTTCCTCCCTTGGACTCCGGATCGTACGTTCCATGGATTACGGTAATATTTCCGTTCTCGTCTTTCTCGCATCCGGTGCAGGTGACGAAGTATGCGTTCATCAGGCGGACTTCATTGCCCGGGAACATACGGAAGTATTTGCGGACCGGCTCCTCCATGAAGTCTTTCGCGCTCGATGTACAGTTCTCTTCCGAACGGTACCCTGACGGCTGCCAAGCTCCGGATTCTCGAGGTTATTCTGTACTTCCAGCATCTCAATCTGGTCTTCCGGATAGTTGTCGATGACAAGTTTCACCGGATTTAAGACTGCCATGGTACGGGCTTTTTTCAGCTTCAGATCCTCGCGGATGCAGTACTCCAGCATCGCATAGTCAACGGAGCTGTTTGCTTTTGATACACCACACAGATCTACGAATTTCTTGATGGACTCCGGTGTAAAAAGCCTCTGCGGCGGAGTGCTGCGATGGATACGAGACGCGGGTCATCCCAGCCGTCTACCACGCCGTCCTCTACCAGTTTCTTGATATAACGTTTTCCGGTAATGACGTTGGTCAGATACATCTTCGCAAACTCAATCTGGCGCGGCGGCATCGGATATTCCAGCTCGCGTACAACCCAGTCGTACAGCGGACGGTGGTCCTCAAACTCCAGCGTACAGATCGAATGGGTAATGCCTTCGATGGCGTCCTCAATCGGATGAGCGAAATCGTACATCGGGTAAATGCACCATTTGTCCCCGGTGTTGTGATGATGCATATGGGCTACACGATAAATAACCGGATCACGCATATTGATGTTTGGGGATGCCATATCAATTTTCGCACGCAGTACTTTTGCTTCCGTCCTCGAACTCGCCGTTTTTCATGCGCTCGAACAGGTCCAGGTTTTCCTCTACGGAACGATTGCGGTACGGGCTCTCTTTTTCCAGGCTCGGTTAAGGTTCCGCGGTACTCACGGATCTCCTCTGCGGACAGATCGCAGACGAATGCTTTTCCCTTTTTGATCAGTTTTACGGCTGCCTCATACATCTGTGGGAAATAATCGGATGCGTAGTACAGATGATCTTTCCAGTCTGCACCAAGCCACTGGATATCGGCTTTTTTAATGGAATCAACAAACTCGGTTTTCTCTTTCGTCGGGTTTGTATCATCGAAACGCATGTGGAACTCTCCGTTGTACTCCTGTGATAAACCGTAGTTTAACAGGATGGATTTTTGCATGTCCGATATGAAGATAGCCGTTTGGCTCCGGCGGAATCGTGTGCAGACATGGTCGTAAACGCCCTCTGCCAGATCTTTGTCAATCGCAAGCTCGATAAAATTTTTGGAAACAACTTCTTTTTCTTCCATAATAAGGTCAGGCCTCCCTCGAATCTTTTCGTTTGGAGCACTGCCCCGAAAAAGGGCGCAAAATGCTCTGTGTATTCTATCACTATAACACAAAAGCATTCTCCTGCAAAGCATTTTTTCGGTACACAAAGCCGCCGGAGCGGACCGGTGCCTATTCTTCTGCCTCGTGTGCGGTCACCTGGCGGTGCTCCACGGAGGTCGAGAACACGATCTGCGTCCGCGTCCGTCCAAAAATGCTGCAGCTCGCCGATAAACTGGTCGAGCTCAATGGTACTAACAAAAAGGCCCTCAATGAGCATGGAGTAATCACCGGTAACGCAATTACATTCCACGACATTGTGGACCTTTTCAATATAGGGATAAAATTTCTTTTTTCTGAACCGGCTCAACCTCGAGGTTGATGAACGCTTTGATCGGATATCCCAAAAGCGCCGGATTTAATTTGACCTGATATCCTGTAATGTAGCCTTCCTTCTCCAGCCGCTCAATTCTGGCGGAAACTGCCGGGGAGGATAAAAAATACGTGTTCCGCGATTTCTTTCAGCGGCATCCTGGCGTTTTCCCGAAGAAGATTCAGGATTTTTGCATCGATGTGATCGAGCTCATGGCGCATCGCATCGTTCTTGCTTTTTTCATGTTTCATACGCTGCTCTCCTGTTTTTCACTTTTATACTGTTCAGCATATCACGTTCGCCGTTTTTGTCTACGAAAACGTGTCCTCGCGGAAACTGCTTTCGAAAAATAAGTAAAAGTGCCTCTTTCCCTTTGTATTTAAAATCAAATGCAAAAATAAATAAAATTCCACAGTTCTTCGGCGGCGGTATTTACAAATTTCTGCCCTGGTGTTATTCTTCCGGTATCGAAAGGCAAAGCAAAGAATTGTTTCAGACAATATACACAACTCAATGCGTGCAGAAAGAAGGAGATTATTATGAAAACAAGAATTGAAGCAGATTCCATTGGTTCCCTTGAAGTCCCCTCCGACGCCTACTACGGGGGTACAGTCCTGCGGGCAAAACGGAATTTCCCCATCACGGGAACGCCGATCCACCCGGTCATGATCCAGAATCTGGCGAAAATTAAAAAGGCAGCTGCCATCTCCAACCGCGAAGCACAGAGACTGCCGGAGGAAAAAGCGGCTGCCATTATCTATGCCTGTGATGAAATCATTGCCGGCAAATTAAAAAGACCAGTTCATCGTTGACGGCATCCAGGGCGGCGCCGGAACGAGTGCTAATATGAACGCAAACGAAGTCATCGCAAACCGCGCCATCGAAATCCTGGGCGGCACCAAGGGTGATTATACCATTGTCCCCCGAATGACCACGTCAACATGGCACAGTCCACAAACGACGTTATCCCAAGTGCAGGAAAACTGACCGTGCTCGATCTGCTCCCGGATCTTCTGCATGCGCTCGAGTCACTCCACGCAGCACTGCTCGATAAGTCCCAGGAATTTGACCACATTTTAAAGATGGGAAGAACCCAGCTTGAGGACGCTGTTCCGATGCGTCTCGGCCAGAGCTTCCACGCTTACGCAACGATGATCGAGCGTGATATCCGCCGGATCGAACGCGCCAGAAAAGAGCTGTTCACCCTGAACCTCGGCGGAACAGCCATCGGTACGACGATCAATGCTTCCGATTACTATCTCCACCACATCGTGCCGACCCTCGCTGCTGTGACAGGCTATCCGCTGATGCAGGCGGACGATCTGTTTGACGCGACGGAGAACCTCGACGGATTTGTGACGATCTCCAACACGTTAAAGACCTGCGCCGTCAACCTGTCCAAGATGTCCAACGACCTGCGCCTGCTGTCCAGCGGACCGCGAACCGGAATTCGGCGAGATCAACCTGCCGCCCAGGCAGAACGGATCCTCCATCATGCCGGGCAAGATCAACCCGGTGATCCCGGAGGTTGTGACACAGGTTGCCTTCCATGTCATCGGAAACGACACCACAATCACGATGGCGGCTGAGGCTGGCCAGATGGAGTTGAACGCGTTTGAGCCGGTTGTCTTCTACTCCCTGTTCTCTTCCATCACCTCGATGACAGGCGCTGTGAATACGCTTGTGAAGAACTGTATTCTCGGCATTACCGCAAATGAGAAACGGTGCGAGGATCTCGTTTCGAAGAGTGTCGGCATCACAACGGCGCTCTGCCCGTATATCGGATACCAGAAAGCGGCCTCGATTGCAAAGAAATCGCTGAAGACGGGCGAGAGTGTTACTTCTCTGGTTCTGAAAGACGAACTGCTGACACAGAAACAGCTCGACGACATTCTCGATCCGTACGCTCTGACCGGACCGGAACTGCCGGCAGAAGACGATCTGGCTGGCTGAATGTAACTGCTGCTTTCTTTCATAATTTCTTAACGATACGCAAAAAGGCTTCCCGGATTTCCTTGCTGTCCGGGAAGCCTTTTTCGTCATTTTCGTTTTTTGTATCAAACTCTGTTTAAATTCTCGCTACGCCGCTCTTTCTTGCTGCCTCTGCAACGGCTGCTGCCACCGCATCTTTGACACGCGGATCAAAGGCGGCCGGCAGGATATAGTCTGCATTCAGTTCCTCGTCGCTTACCAGACCGGCAATTGCGTAAGCTGCTGCGACCTTCATTTCCTCGTTGATATCAGACGCTCACATCGAACGCGCCGCGGAAGATGCCCGGGAAGCAGAGTACGTTGTTTACCTGGTTCGGGTAATCGCTTCTTCCTGTGCTGACAACGGCTGCTCCTGCTGCTTTCGCCTCGTCCGGGAAAATCTCCGGCGTCGGATTTTGCGCAGGCAAAGATGATCGGATCTTTTGCCATCGTACGTACCATATCGGGAGTGAGCGTACCCGGCGCAGAAACGCCAATAAAAAAATATCGGCTCCTTTGATTACCTCTGCAAGCGTGCCCTTCTCATGGTTGTAGTTTGTGATCTTCGCCATCTCCTCTTTGATCGGGTTGAGGCCGTCGCGTCCCTCGTAAATCGCACCTTTGCGGTCTGTCATGATGACGTTTTTGAGACCCATCGAAATCAGCAGGCGGATAATGGCGATTCCGGCTGCACCGGCTCCTGAGGTAACAATTTTGACTTCATCCAGTTTCTTTCCAACCAGTTTCAGCGCATTGATGACACCGGCCAGTGTGATCACGGCTGTTCCATGCTGATCATCGTGGAAAATCGGAATATCACAGCATTCCTTTAATTTCTTCTCGATCTCAAAACATCTCGGTGCGGAGATGTCCTCCAGGTTGACACCGCCGAAGCTTCCTGCGAGAAGACGCACGGTATTGACAATATCATCCACATCCTTGCTGCGCACGCAGAGCGGGATTGCATCGACACCACCGAATTCTTTAAACAGCACGCATTTTTCCTTCCATGCCCGGCATGCCGGCCTCCGGGCCGATATCTCCAAGTCCGAGAACTGCGGTTCCATCTGTAACAACAGCTACCGTGTTCCATCTTCTGGTCAGCTCGTAGCTCTTGTTGACATCTTTCTGAATTTCCAGGCACGGCGCCGCCACACCCGGTGTATAGGCAAGACTCAAGGCATCTTTTGTATCTACGGCCGCCCGGGAAGTGACCTCAAGCTTTCCGCGTAATTCATAGTGCATCTTTAATGATTCTTTTTGCGTAATCCATCGCTTTTTTTCCTCCATTTCATGTGTGACTGCGTCTCATTAATAATAGGAAGAGAGATTCACGCGTCACACGGGATGTCTGTTCGCTGCACCCCTATTATAACAAGCGTTCTCTAAATTTCAACCGGTGTTTTGATTAATGAAAAAATTTCCACTTTTCCGCCAAAAGCGGCTGCTTCATTTGCGAAATTTTATCAAAAATACTCTTTTTCTTTCTCTCAACCGCAGTCCGATCCTGCCCGGAGGGCTTTTTTGCTTTACAGTAAAATTCAACAAAGTTTTTATAAAGCAAAAAATCTGCCCGCCTCCCATCCTTTTCAGACTGGAAAACAGACAGATTTTTTTTTCTTTACTCCGCCACAATATTCTGCAGCCAGACTCCTTTCTTGACAAGGACAAATCCAATCACGCACTTGATCAGGTCAACCGACATAACCATAAAGTAGATTGCGTAGATCGAAAGTCCGGTAAAAACGGCTCAGGCAGAAAGCCACCGGCACACTGACAACCCAGATAAAGACGCTGTCGAACAGGAACGTGATGATCGTTTTTCCACCGGAGCGCAGGGTAAAGTAGCTTGCATGCAGGAATGCATTGACCGGCATGAACATAGCCACTTCCACGATGAAGATTGCCGCCATGTGGCGTACTTCGTCCGTCGTGTTGTAGAGGCGTGGGAAGAGTGGAGCCACGAGCGCCATCAGCGCGCCGATCACAATGCAGAGTAATACGGAAAACGTGATCAGCTTCGTATCGGTATCCTTTGCCTCTTCCATCCTTCCGGCTCCGAGGAGCTGTCCGACGATGATGGCAACGGAATCGCCGAGTGCGATGAAAACGACGTTGAACAGGTTTGAGATCGTGTTGGAGATGTTCATCGCTGCTACAACGTTCAGGCCACGCACGGAGTAACACTGCATCAGGATCGCAACACCGCCGGCCCAGAACGTTTCGTTCAGCATCAGAGGCGTTCCTTTTATGAGAATCTGTTTTCGTCAAAGCCGCTGGAACACGGATCGTGCGGTACAGATGCTTCGTAAAAACGATATTTTTCTTTGTTTCCGTGCGTACGGATCAGCACGATCGCCATCTCCACGTAACGGGACAGCACCGTTGCGACTGCCGCACCGACAACGCCGAGCTGCGGTGCGCCGAATTTTCCGTAGATTAAAATGTAATTAAAAATCAGATTGACAAATACGGCTGTGATACCGGCCTTCATCGGAAGCATCGTCTCGCCGCATTCGCGCAGCGTGCTGGCATAAAGCTGCACAAACAGGAACGGCGGGAGTCCTACCAGCATGACCTTCATATAAGAAATGCCATAGGCTAATGTCGCATTCATGTCCTGACTTCCCTGATCGCCTGTCAGATAGAGGCGAATCAGAGGCTCGTGCGCACCAAGGAAAATAGTGATTGCCGCTGCCGTCAGGATCACGCCGATCCAGAGCTTGAAGCGGAAGGTGTTTCGCACACCCTCATCGTTGCCCTGTCCGGAAATACTGCGCAGTGAAAATTCCTGCACCGGATACCCCCTCCGAAAATGCAAAGGTTATAGATAAAAAGAAGCTGGTTGACAATTGCAACGCCGGACATCTGCTCGGTACCGACCTGTCCTACCATGATGTTGTCGAGAAGACGACAAAGTTGGTGATACCGTTCTGAATCATAATCGGCATCGCAACGCCAAGTACCATCAGGGTTAAAACCGTTTGTCCCCAATAAATTTTCTGTGTTTCTGCATGGTTTTCCCCTTTTCTTGCTTTGTAAAAATAAATGACATAAATCGGAGCCTTTCTGGATTTCTCCAGGCAGGCCCCGAACATTAATGTTTATTATACACGATTCATGTTTAGAAAGAAAGATCCTTTTTATCTTTGTTCTGGCTTTTTTTTGACATCTTAATTTCAGAGCATTAAACAGCCTCAACAATAAGATAAACATAACTCCCCATATTACCCATGCCGCAAAGCACCCAATTCCCTGATGGCGGATATCTACCATTATTCCAATAATAAAAAGGAAGTGACATAAACATAATTACTGCCATTATAAAATCAAAAAAATAATGTATAACACTATGTTTACCTTCCCTATTAAGAATCTGCTGTTTGATATTCATCCTGTATTTTCTGATTTGCCGCCTGACCAATATTAAGCTTTTCAAACATTTCTTCTGTATCCAGACTTCTGCTGTAGTACGCAGTCATCATATCCGCTGTGATCGATTTTCCAAATCTTCTGGGGCGGCTGTTGCAGATAAACTTCGATGTTGTGTCAATCACACTGTTGGTGTATTCCAGCAATCCTGTTTTATTGATATATATTTTTGAGTTTAATACGTCCTGAAAAGCATTCACCTTTGAATTAAAAAAAATCGTCCCACAGCATGCCGCCCCCTGTCTGTTTTTTCGTTCTCGCTGTCTATCGCCATTTTATCATTCACTTCTGAAAATAGCAAGGCAGACAAAAACGAGGAACATCGTTCCATGCTCCCCGTTTGTCCGTTTCTTTTTTCAGTTTTCTTTTTAACGCATATAATTAATTTTTTTACGTCTGCTCTTATGCCGCAAATTTTTCCACCAGCGCCACCGCCACCTTCATCACCCCGGCCAGTACCATCACAAAGATTGGGTTCTTTTTGCCTTTCTGCAGCAGGATGAGGCTGATGATAAAGATCACGACAAGACTCCAATTCGTCGTCTGCGCCAGCCGGATCACGGTATCTCCTTCACCGCTCCAAAACGCCGTGACCAGAATGGAAATCCCTGCGGAACCGATCATCGCCACAACCGCCGGGCGGAGGGAGTGGAGGATTCCCTGGCGCATTGCCATTTCGCGGTATTTTTAAATATAGCTTCGCAAGCAGTGTGACGAGAATACACGACGGCAGAATACATCCAAACGTTGCCACGAGCGCTCCTGGGATGCCTGCGATTTTAATTCCGACGAAGGTTGCCGAATTGACTGCGATCGGCCCCGGTGTCATCTGGAGAGATGGTGATAAGATCCGTAAACTCCGACATCGAAAGCCAGCCGTGTCCCTGCACCACCTGTCCCTGAATCAGCGGCATGGCCGCATAGCCTCCGCCGAAGCTGAGCAGGCCGATCTGGAAAAAGCTTAAAAATAGCTGAAAATAAATCATTTCGCACCCCTCCGTTTTCGCCAGAATCGTCCGCACCGCACCGATGGCACCGCAGACCAGTACAATATAAATCACGTTGACCTTGAAAAAACAGGCTGCTGCAAACGCACAGACAAGAATCACCAGCGACAGCGGATCTTTTTTCTTTCACAACCCCGGCTCCCATCTCATACGTCACGGATGCAATCACGGCTCCGACGCCTGCCTGCATTCCTTCGAGCATCTGGCTCACGAAAAAATTATCCCGGAACGCCTGATAGCAGACCGAAATCACAGAGATAATCACAAACGGTGGAATAATCGTTCCGATAATCGAAACCAGCACACCAATCATCCCCGCCAGTTTATACCCGACAACAATCGCCCCATTCACCGCAATCGGCCCCGGCGATGACTGCGCAATCGCCACCAGATCGAGCATTTCTTCTTCATCGATCCAATGCAGTTCATCTACGAATTTCTTTTTCATCAGCGTGACGATGACATATCCGCCCCCGAACGTGAACGCGCTTAAATACAGTGTGGACAGGAACAGTTTTTGCAGTACCTTACTTTTTTTTGACTCCATTGTTTTTTCTTCACCTCATTTTTTCTGTTGTACCTATTCTACCATCTTTGGCACCAAAAAGCGACCCACTTGTTTTCACAAATAAGTCGCTCTTCTCGTTTTCCTATCTTATTTCTCTGCACACAGCTCCACAAACACCTGCACTGCCTCGTTTGCATTGCCGTACACGCCTGCTCCAATGCCGCGCGGATGGAATCCGGCACGCTGCCGTCGTTGATAAAACTTGCCTCAATATTTTTGCATCCCGAAGCCCCGCATACCGCTCATCGGTTCCGTTTTCTGCCACCGACGGCAGGCCTTTAATACTGGCCATCTCGTCGATCTCTTTTTTCCTGCATCATAAAGCGCAGAAACTCAACCGCGATCTCTTTCTCTTCGCTGTCTTTGTTGACCGAAAATCCATACCACGGCTGCTGGTACGCGTAAGCGCCCCTTGTCCCCGAGCGGTGCGTATAAGAATTCGTATTCAAACGGATTTGCGCTGAATGTCTCCGATTTGATTCTCTCTTTTTCATGCCGCTGACACACTCGGCATTGCAGACATAGAACGGCATATCCAGATCGGTTCCGGCAATGTTCGAATAATAGAAATAACAGTCCTGTCCTTTGGAATCCTTATATTCGAGCTTTCTTTCCCCAAGCGAATGACGCATCTTCTTTTTCCCTCACAATCATAACTGTACCTTTTGTAATAGTGTCTTTTTCTTCCTGCCCATCTCCTGCTGTTTTTTATATAACGAAAAGATCCCCGGTTTCCCGGGATCTTTCTTAGTAAGCTGATGACGGAATCGAACCCGTGACCTCCGCCTTACCAAGGCGACGCTCTACCGACTGAGCCACATCAGCACTCGCAAGTTGTTTTGTTTTTTGTTAGCTCCTTGCTACATTTGGTATTCTATCAAAACTATAGTGAATTGTCAACAGTTTTTTCTACAAATTTGAAAATTTTTTTATTTGTTCACAGATTTTTCTGCACTTTTGACAATTCGCCGTAATTTTTTCGGTCGTTTTCCCATCTCACGAACAGACCTCCCGCACTTTACTGCGGATTCTCTGCAGTGCATTGTCGATTGCCTTCGGCTGCTTTCCAAGTTTTTCTGCAAATCTGCGTATAATCGTACCCTTTCAGATACAATTCCAGCACCTGGTACTCAAATTTGCTGAGCCGTTCTTTGATCCGCTCATGCATGCCGATTACGTTTTCCCGGCTGATCATAATCTCCTCCGGTGTCTCCTCGTCCACCAGGCGCAGCTCCTGCTCGGAAACCGGTTCGCTTAACGAGACGAAGCTGTTCAGCGGCTGATGCTTCTGGCGCTGGGACGATGCCACTGCAGAATACATCTGACGGTCGATGCACAGGCCGGCGAAGGTGGCAAACGATGCCTCCTTCCCCGGTTTGTAGTCACGCACTGCCTTAAAAAGTCCGAGCATGCCCTCCTGGATCAGATCCTCGTGATCTCCGCCCACCAGGTACAGCGCCCTCGCCCTGGTCCGCACCAGCGATTTGTATTTGTCGATCAGATAATCGGTAATCTCGCGTTCTCCTGCCCGCAGACGCGCAATCAGCTCCTCATCCGTACAGGTATCGTAATCTTTCACCATCATATCTCTTGTATCCTTCATCTTTCTTCCGCCGGAGCGTAATGTGATTTTCCGCAATTTCTAGCAGCTTCTCTGTCTTACAATCTCATAAGCGAGCACGCCGGCTGCCACGGAAGCGTTCAGAGAGTCGATATCGCCTTTTCATCGGAATTGTGGCTGTGAAGTCGCAGTTTTCTCTCACCAGACGGCTGACACCCTCTCCCTCATTTCCGATTACAAGGCCGATCGGTCCTTTGAGGTCGAGATCATACATTCTCTGTCCGTTCATGTCCGCGCAGACAAACCAGATGCCCTTTTCCTTCAGCATTTCCATGGTCTGCACCAGATTGGTCACCTTTGCCACCGGTGTGTAATTTAATGCACCTGCCGACGTTTTGGCAACGGTTTGCTGTCAGAGCCGACTGCGCGGTGCTTCGGCGCGATGACACCATGTGCGCCTGCCAGGTTTGCGGTACGGATGATCGCACCGAGGTTATGCGGATCCTCAATGCCGTCCAGCAGAAGGATAAATGGCGGCTCTCCTTTCTCCTCTGCGCGCGCGAGGATGTCCTCAACGGTTGCATAACTGTAGGAAGCCACCTGTGCTATGACACCCCTGATGCTTTCCGGTGGTGGACAGCTCGTCAAGACGTTCTTTTTTCTACATAATTGATGATGGTATCGTGTTTTTTCGCCTCACGGATGATCGTGCGGATCGGGCCGTCCTGGCTGCTTAAGGACGAACAGCTTGTCCACGGTCTTGCCGGAGCGGAACGCCTCGATGACAGCGTTTTTCTTCCCTACAATGCCGCCTGTAAACTCCTCATCCGCCTGCTGTACTTCCTGTTTTCTGTCTCTGTCACGGTAATCTCGTTTCCCCTTAAAGTCACGTTTTTTTCCGTCTCTTCTCTCAAAATTTCTCTTGTCGTTTCTGTTGTTTTCTCTCATATCATTCCTGTTCCGCGGTCCCAAAAGCAGTGGGAACTTTTGCTTTTTCAAAAGCCCCACTGCCCTGCCGCTTCTTTTTTATTTTCTGAATCTTATCTGCTCTCACACTTCGCCAAGTCCTGCCCGGATCAGGTCGATCATCCGCTTGTAATCCCCTTTCAGGTACAGATACCCCATCACAGCCTCAAACCCGGTTGCCCGGCGGTAGTCGATCGTGGACGCATTTTTTGCCTTGGTATAAGATTTCGCATTTCTGCCTCTTTTATAAATCTGTTTTTCCTCTTCGGTAAACAGCGGCTCCAGAATCTCAATCATCGCCGACTGTTTCTCCGCCTTTACAAGCCCTGCCGCATGGCGGTGCAGCTTGTTGACCTGCATATTTGCTTTCCGCACCAGAATCGTGCGGATGACGATCTCATACGCAGCATCCCCGATGTAAGCCAGCGTAAGCGGCGAATACATGCGGATGTCATGCTGTTCCAGTCCGAATACCTCCGAAAGATAATCCTTCTCCCCGAAAACCGCCTCTGGAAAAAAGCTCCTCGTTTTCTGTCTCTTTGCCCACTTCCGTCACTTCTGTTCTGTCCTTTTCTTTTTTCCTCATCTGACGCAGCTCGCCCTCCAGCTCGAGCACACGGTTCGTAAGCTCCGTATTCTCCTGCTGCAGTACTTTGATATCCTCGAAAATCGGGTCCGGCAGATGAATGTGATCCATGCTTTTTTCTCGGAATCCGCACATCATTCTGCTTCACAATGTGCCCCGGCACGCCGACGACGGTACAGTTCGGCGGAACCTCCTCGATCACAACCGATCCGGCTCCGATTTTGGAGTTTTCCCCGATCGTAAACGATCCGATGATCTTCGCACCGGCGCTGACCATAACATTGTCCTTCAGCGTCGGATGACGTTTCCCGGTCTCCCTTACCATTACCGCCAAGCGTCACGCCCTGATACAGCGTCACGTTGTCTCCGATAATGGCTGTTTCTCCGATAATCACACCAGAACCATGATCAATAAACAATCCCTTTCCGATCGTCGCACCCGGATGGATTTCGATACCGGTTTTTTCTCGCTGCCCGCTGTGAAATCCACCTGGCCAGAAAGTAATGGCCTTTCAGATATAGCTTGTGCGCCCGTCTGTACTTCAGCATAACACGAAATGAAGGATACAGCAAGACTTCCATGGGAGAATGTATCGCCGGATCCCGCTCCTGAATCACCTGAAATTCCTCTTTAAAATACGCGAAAAACTCATCTTTCCTCTCCTTGCCTCCTGCTGGGACTTTTCCGGATTTTTATTTCTTACCATCATTCTGCATAACAGTAATATTCAAAAACGGAGACTGTTTCATCTCCGATAAAGACGAAAATAGCTCCGTGGTTCCACTTTACTTTAAGGGCACACCTGCCCTCTTCTTTCTTCTGCATAACGTGCAGGACCCGTGCCGGACTACCCACTTTTTTCCGCTTCACCCGGCCAGCTTCCGGACGCACTTCAAAAACCCTCGTTTCAGGCAGCTTCCAGCCCCATTTGTCTGCCATTCTCTGTGAAACAATTCTGATTTTCTACTTTTTCCGTTCCAAGCCTTTTTTCTGTTTCCGTTTGTTCGAGTTTATGCAAATTTTTCTCGTTTGTCGCAAATTTCCGCCGGATCCACTTGCTGATTTCGACCGCCGGAATGACAAGCAGTCAAGGCCGATCGCCACATCATATTCCAACGCGCTGATCCGCTCAAAACCGAACGCACTCGACAGTACCGGGATGTAAATGACGGCGGATGTGAGGACAAATGAGAGTGCCATCGCGCCCCACAGATACTTGTTCTGATGCTTCATATGGAAAATAGAACCTTTCCGTGATCTCATATTGAAGGAATGGAAAATTTCCACCATGGAGAGTGTCAGAAACGCCATCGACATGCCGTCCGGGCTGTTGACGATTTCCCAGCGGCCGGCTTCCAGATAATGGCCGATGAAGTAGGACGCCAGCGTCAGCACCGTAATCACGATGCCCTGAAACGCAACATCAAAGCCGAGGCCGTCCGCAAAAATACCGTCATCCGCATTTCTCGGCGGGCGTTTCATGATGTCTGCCTCACCGTCCTCCATGCCGAGCGCCAGCGCCGGGAAGCAGTCGGTGAGCAGGTTGATCCACAGCAGGTGCACCGGATTTAAAATCGTAAAGCCCATCAGCGTCGCGCAGAAAATCGACAGCACCTCGGCAAGGTTCGATGCCAGAAGGAACTGAATTGCCTTACGGATATTATCGTAGATTCGTCTTTCCTTCCTCAACCGCCGCGATGATCGTCGCAAAGTTATCGTCGGCGAGCACCATGTCGGCCACGTTTTTCGTCACGTCCGTGCCGGTGATGCCCATGCCGATGCCGATGTCCGCACGCTTGATCGACGGCGCATCGTTGACTCCGTCTCCCTGTCATCGCGGTGATTCTGCCTTTTCCGCTTCCACGCATCGACGATCCGCACTTTATGCTCCGGCTGGACGCGTGCGTAAACAGCATATTCCTCGATTCTCCGGTCAAGCTCCTCATCGCTTAACTGGTCAATCTCGGCTCCCGTTACCGCTTTCCAGCCCGCCTCCAGAATACCCAGCTCTTTTGCAATAGCAACCGCTGTGTCTTTGTGGTCACCGGTAATCATCACAGGGCGGATACCTGCCCCGCGGCATTCCCGGATCGCATCGACTACTTCCGGCCGCACCGGATCAATCATACCGCAAAGTCCTAAAAAAGCAGAGATCCTGCTCCAGAAAGTCCGGCTCCTGGGAGGACGGCATCTGGTTCCACGCTCTTCCTGCTGCCGCCAGCACGCGGAGTGCCTGGTCTGCCATCGCCTTGTTCTGCGACAGGATTTCCTGCCGGAATGCTTCTGTCATCGGCTGTTTTCTGCCGTCACGCCAAACGGAGGTGCACCGCTTCAGAATCTCATCCGGTGCGCCTTTTTGTGCAGGAAAAATACGTTCCGTCGTTTGCGCGGTGGATCGTTGTCATGCGTTTCCGCATCGAATCAAACGGCGCTTCCCCGACACGCGGATACTGGACGGACAGACTCTTCTTCGGGCATCCCTCTTTCTGCGCATCGTTGACCAACGCACATTCCTGTCGGTTCTCCGACTGCCTCGCCGTTTTCGTCCGGCTCCGCATCGGAGCAGAGTGCCATGACGGATACGAGACGTTTTTTATATCGCTTCCCTCATGTTTTACCACGGTCATCTTATTCTGGGTCAGCGTTCCTGTCTTATCCGAGCAGATCACCTGCGTACAGCCGAGCGTCTCGACAGCCGTCAGTTTTCCGGATCACCGCATTCCGCTTTGACATTTTGGTCACACCGATGGAAAGCACGATTGTGACAACTGCTGCAAGTCCTTCCGGAATTGCCGCTACGGCAAGGCTGACAGCTACCATAAAGGTATTTAAGATGTTCTGCGGCGTCACGCCCTCTTTTTAAAATACCGACAATGAAAATCACGGCACAGATGGCGAGCACCATCACGCTTAAGATTTTGCTGAGCTGGTTCAGCCGCTTCTGCAGCGGTGTGCTCTCATCCGCCGACTGCGTCAGAACATGGGCGATCTTTCCCATCTCGGTTTTTCATACCCGTTCCGGTGATAACAGCGCGGCCGCGGCCATAGACAACGGTGCTTCCCATATAGACCATGTTTTTCCGGTCCCCCGAGCGGAACCTCGCTGGCTGCGCCGGCGTTCAGAACATCCGCTGTTTTATTGACCGGGACAGATTCTCCGGTCAGCGCTGCTTCCTCGATTTTCATGCTGGCGCTCTCTAAAATACGGCCATCCGCCGGAACAGCATCGCCCGCTTCGAGAATTACAATATCACCGGGTACGAGCTCCTCGCTCTTTTTTTCACTTCCATTTTCCCGCCGCGCATCACCTTCGACGTGGCTGCCGCGATCTCCTGCAGAGCTTCAATCGCTTTCTCTGCCTTGCTCTCCTGCAGAACACCGAGCACCGCATTAATGATGACAACGGTGAGAATAATGACCACATCAGCGTACGATTCGCCTTCATACGCCGATGTGATGCCGGAAAATCAGCGCTGCGGCGAGCGGCAGGATCAGGATCATCGGGTCTTTCAGTTCTTCGAAAAACCGCTGAAGATTACTCTTCTTTTTTTCCCGCCGCCAGCCGGTTGGGTCCGTGTTCGGAAAGCCGCCGCGCAGCTTCCGCCTCGGAAAGTCCCTGCTCCGTTGTCTGTAACTCATCAAGAATCTTCGAACTTTTTCCAGATACTCTTTCATTTCCATCCGTCCTTTCTTCTGAAAACGCTTTTTTGCGTTCCTGTGATAAGTTCCCACTGGTACACCGGTCTCTTTCTATATAGAAAAAGACCTATCCGCACCATATTTGTTGATACAGATAAGTCTTGTCATTTCATACAAAGCCAGAAGAAATGCTTTTTCTTCGGTTGTTGGCCTTATAGCGTCACGTATGCCGCCGACTACTCCCTTTATTCTTCTTCCAGTCTACCACATCTTCCGGCCTTGTGCAATCGCATTTCTCTTTTATTCTTCTGCGTTCTTTGCGCATCCCGGGCAGCCGCTGCATCCGCCTGCGATCCGGTCGTCCGGCATCAGGTCGAGTGCCTTGGAAATGCAGCAGATCGCCTGTGCGGAAATTCCCTCTTTCTTTCCGGTAAAGCCAAGTCCTTCCTCGGTCGTTGCCTTGATATTGACCTGATCCTCTTCGAGATGAAGCGCCTCCGCCACATTTTTTTCACCATCGTGTCGATGTATGGCAGGAGCTTCACGGCTTTCTGTGCAATGCGGCAAAAGCA
>VOFJ01003621.1_pt1 | contig 19838 bp, 44 predicted proteins | sample 5384081 | NCBI WGS metagenome assembly VOFJ01 (sample SAMN12384729, study PRJNA508395) | human gut metagenome | isolation source: healthy gut I | host: Homo sapiens
TATCTAAGTGATCAAGCTGTAAAAAGTGTTGTTAAATCTCTTGTTGGAGTTGTACAGTAAATTGGTCCTTCATATCCATAATGATAAAGATATGGTACAAATCCGCAGTGGTCTAAGTGAGCGTGTGAAATAATGACAGCATCTAACTCTTCAATTGAAAATTCAGGAACATTTAAGTATGGAAATGCGTTTTTATTATCTGATGCAGCTACATTGACACCACAATCTAATAATACTCTACTGTTCGGGGGTTTGTAAAAGCATTGATGAACGTCCAACTTCTTTAAAACCACCCATTGAGGTTACTCTAGCCAATCATTAGGATGTTTGGTACCTTGGTGTATTTGTCTACCAAGACGCTGCAACATTTTTTTCCTGTCTTTACTGCTACTTTTTTAAGGTAGTTCTGATTTTTCCAATAACATCGGAACTTATTGGAGGTGTTCTTAAGATCTTAGGTGCCCATCCGGTATTTTTTTAACAATTGTTCTTGAGGTTACAAAAAAAAAACACCATATTTTCCAATAACAAGTCCCGGTTTTTGCAGTGATAACTACTTCGCAAGTAACTGTATCAAAGTAAATGTCTGTAATTTCTGCTCCTTCAGGAACTATTTCATGAACTTTTTTAATTGTTTCTTCAGGACCTAATAATGCACTTTTTATCAGATCTGATAATGATTCTTTTTCTAAGTTCTTTAGCTAATGATCGTATAAGATCGCCATTGTCAAAGTTATAATTTCTGGGTTTTAGTGTAAAGTACCACTTCAGGACCTTCAAATTCTACTTTTGAAACCTGAGCATTTTTGGTAACTTGTCCATTATTTCTTTTTGATATCTTCTAAAATCTCTGAAGTCATATAATCCCTTCAAAAAAGTATTGTGTAAATATAGTCCATGAAAAGCTTGTTTGCTATAATTAGTTAAAAACTTCATAAACTATTTACACATTTATATAAAAAGTAGTTAGTTATGAAAAATAGTCTTATATTTTCGCTACAATATCATTAACCTTTTCCTTATCTAACATTTCAAAGCCGTCTTTAGTTACTTTAGCTACTAAATATCCATTTCCTGAAAATGTGTCACGTTCGCTAGCAGCTTTGATAGCTCTTATAGCTATTTCTAATCCTTCGTCAGTTGTAATTTCTTCATGGTATCTGTCTTCGAGAACACCATATGCTACAATGGAACCTGATCCTGTGGATATGTATGTGTCTTTAATCATGCCTCCGGCAGGGTCAAGAGAGTATAATGAAGGTTTATCTCCATCCATTCCTCCAAGTAATGTTTGCACATACATTGGGCCGGAACGTAAAATGTTTGCTGTTACTGATGCAGCAGCTTTTACACTCATGTGGTCGTTATTTCTCATTTGATAAAGAGAAACTTCTGCTTCAATTATTTTCATTAAATTTTGAGCATCTCCAACACTACCAGCAATGGTTGTTACGATATGATCATTTATTTTAAATATTTTTTTCTGCGACTTTATGAGCTACAAAGGTTTCCCATACTAGCCCTTCTTTCGCTAGCAAAATACAACACCATCTTTACAGGTTATTCCTACAGTTGTTGTACCTTCTAATATTTTTATCATCCATGTTAAACACCTCATGTAAGTATTTAAAATATTTGTATTTTTCAACTATATTGTAGGTTATACATAAATTTTATATAAACACGTAATTTTTAATTATTAATATTTATAAAATCAGAATCAATTAATTAGTATAAACTAACTAATATTACATTATGTATTTACATATATAAAGTTTTTTCTTTTTTTAAGATGCTTTAATGGAGTTTTGTTAATGAAATGGAAAAAAAAATAGGCGATATTTTAATATTAGACAATAAATTCACTGTACAATCAGATACACAATTAAAAGAACTTTCAGATAAACATAATGTAAAAACCATCATGAAAGTTGACCATATTTATGGGACTAAAAAGAGAACCTGTTATAAAATTATTATATGGTAATGATACTGAAACAATCAACAAAGAAAATGGATGTCTTTTTAAATTGGATTTAAAAAGTAATGTGGTCAAAAGGAAATAACAATGAGAGAATAAGAATAGCTAAACTTGTTGAGGATAATGAAACAGTAATTGATATGTTTGCAGGAATAGGTTACTTTTTCAATTCAATAGGAGTTCACAGTAATGCAAAACAGATTTATTGATAGAAATTAATCCTAATTCATTTCATTATTTAAAGGAAAATATTAAATTAAATAAAATAAGCAATATTACTCCTTTACTTGAGACTGTATAAACATAACTCAGGATTATAAAGCAGACAGGATTATAATGGGATATGTAAAAACAACTCACCATTATTTAAAAGTAGCTATTGATAGCTTAAATAAAGGTGGAGTTATTCATTATCATGAAACAGTTCCTGAAAAATTAATGGATATCCGTCCGATAAATAGAATTAAAGAACTGGCTGGAGACAGGCAGGTGGAAATTTTAAAATTAAATAAAGTTAAGAAATACTCTCCAGGGGTATTTCATGTAGTATGTGATGCTAGGATAAATTAGCTATTTTTTTTTCAAGTAAAAAGTTTTATTTAGCCATTTATCATTAACGTATTTTTTTTTTCATAAACACACAATCTTTTCGATTAATTCAAATCCTGCATCTTGTGTCAGTCTGTTTAATTCATTTAGAGTTGGCCAGGAGAGGTCGGATTTACATAATCATGACTTACTGGAGAAACACCACCCCAATCATCTGCAACCGCAAAGTAAAAAATATTTGGGCAGTGTCATGGTTTAAAATTGGGACCTGAATGCTCACATCTGTATCCTTAAATAACAGTTTTCCAGCCATTACTGTTCTTACCATATCTAAAAAAAAGTAGGTTCTTCCCAATTTTCCATTTCAATTCTGGGCTGGTGGTGAAATTTTGGATAATTACTTCTTGAATGTGCCCGTATTTATCATACAGGTCTCTGATAGCTAATAATGACTCAGCTATTTTCTTCTTTTTTTGTTTCACCAATTCAATTAAAATTCCGGTAGTGTAAGGTATTTAAAGTTTTCCTGCATTGGCTATTGTTTTAATCTGATTTCCGGGTTTTACCCGGACTTTTATTATGTGCTATTGTTTTCATTAATCGTTTAGATGTACTTTCAAGCATCATACCCATAGAAGCATTAACTTCTTTTAGCTTTTTAGATTTTCATAGCTAAAATTACCACCATTTGTGTGAGGTAGTAAGGTAGTTTCATTTAAAGTCATTTTACAAATATCAAAAAACATAATCTACAATATTTTCATACCCGAATTCAGCTAATTTCTGTTTTACTGATTCTTCTTCATCAGCATCTTCCCCTTAAATGTAAATAAAGCTTCATTGCACCCATATTTTTCAGCTTCTTTTAAACTATCCAATACTTCATCTTTTGTTTTTTAGAATAATTGCAGTAGGATCATCAGGAGTTTTTTTAAAATTACAGTAACCGCAATCATTTTTACAGATTTCAGTTAAAGGAATGAAAAATATTTTTAGAGTATGTAATAAAGGTTATTCTCCCGATATTCTGAAGCTTTGTTCATGAAATCAATAATCTGACTGTCAGTTGATTCCAATATCTGAGAATTTTTTCTTTTCTTTGCATGTTTTATTCTTCTTTTTTTCTGAAACTGTTACTTCAACATATAATGGGGGGTATCCATGTTTATCCTGCCATATTGTAATTACAACATAACAGCATGGTAATTCGAAAGCTTTATACTCAACTATAAGACCCATAGCTTCAAGTTCTTCCTGCATTCTTTCTAGGCCATGTTTGTCTATATTTGTTGTTTGACCTTCGCTTTCCTGTATGCTTTTTATCACCGCTTTCTAAAAGTTTGGTGATTTTTTTTAGAATCGGATTCAATTTCTTTACCGTTTATTATGCTTCCAATTTCATTAAGCTTTTGAGTTAAAGTCATTAACATCTAATGTTTTTTTCTTGATCTTCCTCTAACGATTAGGATTTGTCATGTCATTGTCAATTGCAGGTCTTGATCCTTTAAATGCATCAAAAACCCCATTACTTCTCCTGCTACTTCATAAAACTTTTTGCATTTAATCAGATCCCCAATTCTTCTTTTTAATTCACCCATTGTAGTTACTTTTTCTGCAAAAAGCATTGTGTCTGTGGATACTTTCATGATTTTTCCTGACGTGATGTGATTAGAGTGTCTTTCGGAAAATCAGCATATTTTTTAGCTATTTTTTCCATCATATTTTTACACAGTCTTCGACAAAAACAGGTTTTTATGAGCATTTAAAACTGTAGCATTTTCATCTGGTCTTTTTAATAATTCGCAGACTGGGGAGCTCATGGATTCTTCTATTATTTCTATTATGTCTTCACCTTTAACTTCTTTGCCTTCTGGAACTTCAATTAATAAAGTTCCAACACCTCTTTGATTGTGGGAAGCAAAAGTCACAGTATCTAATACTTTTTTGTGTAGTTTCTTCATCTAAAAATTCCAATACACAATTTATTTTTGTCTGATTCTTTTACAGATTCCTGAGCACATGGGCAAACAGTCATTCCAATAACTTCAGCTCCAATGCTTTTTTCTAATTTTAATTTCACCATCTTCTCTGTAACCAATAGCTTTAGCTTTAAGTTTAGCCATTTCTTGTGTTTTATTTTTAGTTACTGGTGATTCTCTCATAAACATATAATCAGTAGTCATTGATATTTCAACACGTTTTGCATATTCGTGTTTTGACATCATTTTACTCACGATTTTTGCGCATAATGTTTTCTACTTCCACTGAACTGTCATTAGCTACTTCATCTAATACTTCACTAATTGCTTCAGGGTTTCTAGACATATGCACTCCTTTTTTGATCGTTTGGTAAGTCTACAAATGCATCAAATGTAGGCACTAAAATTATAGGTCTTTTGTTATTTCTTTTCGAGTTGCAATAATTTTTTTTAACTCCAGTTACACCTACTCTTGTTAATTTAATAGGTATGCTGGGAGTATCATCTTGGGTGTCAGGTAAACAAACTGCCATTTAATAACCTCTATTATATAATTGATTTTTTAATGTTATGTTTTTTTGAAACTTATATATTTTAAGCTTATTTTTGGCAATTTTTTACAAGTAAAAATAAGTTATTTGGTGTAATATTGTTTAAAGGAATGTTGTGATGGTTTGGTTTAATAAATTATAATTTAAGTTATAATATGTTTGAAGAACCCATATCTTCTTTTATAACGTCTAATACAGTTTGAGTATATGTTCTTTCTATATTAGGGTCTTTTTAACTAAATCTTTAATAAATGTGTTTAATTCATTGGTATCTTTGAATTTAGCTATTAAAAAAGCATCATACTCCCCAGTTACATCATAGATTCCAACTACATTTTTATTAAAGTAAGTTTTTTCTTCCCAGTTTTTGAGTTTTCCACCTTTAACCCTTACTCCAATTATGGTTGTGAGGACATATCCTAATATTTCATGGTCAATTACTGGTGAAAACTTTTTGATTACTCCGCTTTTAACCATTTTATCGATACGATTGTGAACAGTTCCAACAGATACATCTAAACTACGTGATATTTGTCTATAAGATGTTCTGACGTCTTCATTTATTATTTTCAAAATGTTAACATCAATATCATCTAATTTGATAAATTCTTTATTTTCATTAGCCATATTCATAACCTCTCTAAATGACTATATTAATTGCTTATCTGAATAAACAAATAATATAGGCATATTAATGTTTTATGTTTATATTATATAAATTATTCGTACATTTTTTAATTTTTTTTTAATATTATTTTAAATGGCATTCGGAAAATAATGGGTTTTGTTGTAAATCATTAGTTACATATTTTTGAATATAATTAGAATATTAATCATGTCTTTTTGTTTTTATTAAATTAATATACAATTGGCAGTATATTGTAAATTATCTATTTTTTTAAGTATTTTTTTAAATGATTATATTATAAGAAAAGTTATTATTGTATCAGCATATATTTTATTTTATTTTTATTAAAAAAAGGGATAGAGGTAAAACTATGGTTTATTTAGTGTTCGTAAATAATTCATAGGTTATATCTAGTTTTTTTTCACTATTTGTGTATTTTGAATATTTGTTTAATTTGATGAGGATAAACTGTTTATAATTTCTTTAACTTTTTCTATTGGTGCATCTGTTTTAATTCCAAGTGGGTTAAAATGTGTTTTAACAGCTTCAAATCCTTCTTTTTTCAAGGCTGTCAAATACCAGATCTAATTTTGGTGCACTGATTTTTTAGGATTTTACAGATTTTATGCACATCATAGAATGTAGCAGGGCTTTTCGCTTCTATACGGCAACTTTCCAGTAGTTTTAAAACATCTTCTTTTTGTATTCAATTTTTTATTTTCAGATTCTTCAATCATTTTTGAAATAAATTCTGCATTCTGAATATCTCCAAGCCATAAAGGTCCTGCCTGAATTATTTTTTCACCACATTCAGGACAGAATATCTGGTGTAGATGTAGCTAATCCTTTATTCTGTTCTCTATATAGGCAATGTTTACAGTGACTGATGTATCCTATATTTTTTAAACATTCATCACTTTTTTGGAACCTTTATTAACTTCTATATATAATCTCATATAATGTTCAGTACTGTGGGATAATTTAACTTCTATGGATTTACTATATTTGGCCAGTGTAAGGGCTACAAATCCTGCCAATATACGGATTCCGGTTTCATGACAATATTCGCTTTTATAAGGTTTTTGCATTGTATTTGCGAATACACGGTTCTTTTGTAGGTTCCACATAATGCAGAAGTATCAGTAGCTGTAACACATAACAGTGAATTTCTACGTGAACAGTATCCTGCAGAGTCTAAAAATGGGGATGGAGTTCCAAATGGATCAATGTCTATAACATCAAATTCTCCCTCTGTGCATTCTTAAAAACATACTTGCATCATGTTGAAATATTTCAATGTCTTCCAAATTATTTAATTTAACATTATGTCTTTCATATTCATTTGCAGTTTCACTAATGTCATTTATAAAACATGGTCCACTCCATTAATTTCATTTTTTATAACGAACACCACGTATTCCACTACCTCCAAACAAATCACAAACGTTTATGTCTTGATTTTCTTGTTTTTGAAAAGTTTGAAGAGCTAAAATAGAAATGTCTCTATTTAATTCCATATGTGGATTGTAAAAAACAGGTGCCTCAGATGAAATTTTATCGAATTCGGGAAATTGGATTTTTGTTAATCCCTCTTCAACTGTTTTAATGTTATATTCGTCCATAGTTTATCACTTTTTAAATAATCAAGTAATATTTTTAAATATTATTAGATTTAAATATTATTGTAAGTTTAGATTAATCTATTTTTAAGATTTGGTGATATAAATGGCGGATATTAAAAAGTTCCAATTGCAAAACCAATAATTGGAGAAGAAGAAATTAAAAAATGTTGTAGAAGTTTTAAAATCAGGAATGATTGCTCAAGGTCCTAAGGTAGCTGAATTTGAAGAAAAAATTTGCTGCTTAGATTGGAACAAAATATGCAATTGCAACTAATTCAGGAACATCTGCTCTACATGTAGCGCTACTTGCCGCAGGAATAGGTAAAAGGTGATGAAGTAATAACAACTCCATTTACATTTATAGCTACTGGAAATTCAATTGTTTTACACTGGAGCAACTCCTGTTTTTGCAGACATTGATTTAAAAACATACACTATTGATCCGGATAGTATTGAAGCATTGATTAGTGATAAAACAAAAAGCTATTTTACCAGTTCAATTATATGGACAATCTGCAGATATGGATAGAATTAATGAAATTGCTGGATAAACACGACTTAAAAAGTTATTGAAGATGCAGCACAGGCTCATGGTGCAATGTACAAAGGTAAAAAAATGTAGGTGCACTTGGGGATGCAGGTTGTTTCAGTTTTTATCCTACTAAAAACATGACTACCAGTGAAGGTGGAATTATAACTACTGATGATGAGGAATTAGCTAAAAGAGCACGTATGTTCAGAGCTCACGGTTCCAGCATAAAGTATACTCATGATGAAATTGGTTATAATTTTAGAATGACTGATATTTCTGCAGCTATTGGCCTTGCACAATTAAATTCAATTGATGAATTCAATGATAAAAGAATAGCTAATGCAGAATATTTAAACGAAGGTTTAAAAAGATGTTGACGGGGTTTTTTTAACTCCTTATTCAAATGATGATTTAAAAACACGTTTACCACCAATATACAATTTTCATTGAAAAGGAAAAAGAGATGATTGGGTTAATTTCTTAACTGAAAAAGGTATTGGAACTGGTGTTCATTATCCTATTCCATTATATAATCAGCCAATTTATAAAAAATTAGGTATTGAAGGCAATGCACAGAATGCAGAACTTGCTGCAAAATCATGTAATTTCTTTACCTGTGCATCCTTCATTAACACATAAAGATTTGGATTTAGTTATTGATGCTGTTTAAACAAGCTAGTGACAGCTTTAACTAATTTTCTTTTTTTTTTTTTTTATTTTAACATTTTATTTACTGTGTCAACTTTGGCATCTAAAGTTCTGTTTTCCAAATCACGTCTGTCATCAACTTTGATTACTGTATAAACTCTGCCAATTCCAGTTTTAAATACTGCTTCCTGAGCATTGGCTATTGCTTCATATAATTCTTTAAGATTTTCAGCTTCTATTTGAGTTCCCATACCTGTTAACTGATAGTTAAGTCCTGAATCTTTAATAGCTTGAACAGCAGCAGTTACATATTCTTTACATTCAGTATCTTTAGTTCCAACAGGTAATATTGCGAAATCTGCAGTTATCATTTTTAATTCACCTAGTAAAATTATTTATTTATCTTATTATAAAATTAATTATGTACATATTAAGTATTAATATGTTTAAAACTATTTTTGAAAAATTATTAGTTTTAGTGAAAAATGGAGACAGAATAATGCAAAAAATCTCTAATTGAAGAATTACCTAAAATAATGAAAAGAGGTAAAAGGGAAGCTAATAGGATTTTTTAGAAAAATATTTCTGATAAAAATAGATTAACTTTACAGACAAACGAGATAGTATTACCTGCTAAAAGATAGTTCTGGTTTTTTAAAGATGCTGTAGGAAATATTGATGAAAATAATTGGTTTAATAAATTGATTTATGGTGATAACCTATTAGCTATGCAGGCTTTGCTTGCTGGTGATGAAAGAACTCCCTCTATGAGGGGGGTGGATTTAATTTACATTGATCCTCCTTTTTGATTCAAAGGCGGATTATAGGACTAAAATTGAATTACCCGATGATAAATTAGAACAAAAACCAACTGTTATTGAACAATTTGCATATAAAGACACTTGGAAAAATGGAACTGCTAGTTATTTAGAAATGATGGTTCCACGACTTATTTTAATGAGGAGCTTTTATCTGAAAAAGGTTCTATTTATGTTCATATTGATTGGCATGTTGGCCATTATTTAAAATTAATAATGGATGAAATTTTTGGGAAAGATAATTTTGTTAATGAAATAATTTGGTTTTATCCAGATAGTCCTGGTAGATCTAATGCATATTTTCCTAAAAACATGATATTATTTTTTTTTTATTCAAAGTCTAAAAAAAAATATGTGTTTAATGCTGATTTGATTCGTGTTGAAAATTTTGGAAAAACCCCGATATATAAAACTCCTAGGAAATTAGGTGGGAGAGAGTATGTTGGTGGGGGAATCTGCAGAAATTGGTAAAATTCCAGAAGATGTTTGGCAAATTCCGGTTGTTAAAAGGAAATTCCAGGGAGACAGTTAAGTATATAACTCAAAAACCAGTTTTGTTACTAGAAAGAGTAATAATAAATGCATCATCAAATTCTGGTGATGTTGTAGCCGATTTCTTCTGTGGTTCTGGAACTACAGGTGCTGTTGCTGAAAAATTAGGGTCGTAAATGGATAATGTCTGATTTAGGCAAACCTGCTACTATGATTACTCGTAAACGTTTAATTGATCAAGAATCAGAACCCTTTTTATATCAATCTATTGGTGATTATCAAAAAGAACAATATGAGCAATCTGAATTTAAAAACTATACGTGATTTAGCAGAAGTTGTTATGAATCTTTATGGAGCTATACCATTTAGAGATGAAAAAAATACTTATACTAATCTTGGATATATTAAGGATTCCAAAACTTTAGTTTATGTGGATTCTCCGTCTAAAATGACTGGTTATAATACATTAATTAAGGCTCAAAAATTAAGAAATACTTATAAAGGGGGTTGGAAAAAGGTCGTTGTTCTTGGTTGGAATTTTGTAAGGAATATAGGTTCTATAATAGCTAATTTAAATGATTCTACTCTTGAAGTTTTTAGTAATCCCTCCTGATTTACTTGAACAGTTAAAAAAAAAAAAACTAAGGCTAAAAAACTAATTGAAAATGGTAATTTAAGATTTTCTTCATTACAATACTTGCGAATTAAAAGCCTATTTTAGAAAATTACAATGATGATTTGGAAAAATTGACCGTGGGATTGTCTAATTATGTTTTACTTTCTCCAGATGCATTGCCTTTAAAAGATAAAGACAAAAGAAAAACTTCAAAATATATAGCTAATGATCCATTATCATTAATTGAATATTGGAGTATCGATCAGATTATGATGGAAAAGTATTTAGGAGTAAATGGCAAGATTATAGGCAAAATAAAGATAATGATAATGATGAGTTTAGAGTTGTTGAAAAAGCAGTTTTAAATGTTCCAAAATTAAACCAAAAAAGGAAAATTTTGTTAAAGCAGTTGATATTTTTGGATTTGAAAGTGCAACAACTTATTCATTTAATTGAGGGGGTTTTCATGGCAAAACAAATAAAAAGGTACGGGTTCTAATCCTCTTAAAATGGCAAAGCAGTTAACGGAGATGGTTAATAAATCATGGGATGATGGTTCATTTTATGATAATGTATCTCCAATTACTCAGGATTTATTGAGATTTTGGTTTTCTGATGTTTTTGTGATTCTAGATTTATTAATTTTTCATGATGGTCAAAAACAAGCTATTTTGAATATTATTTATCTTCATGAGATTTTAAAAAGTCAAGAATGTTAAAGATTTGTATCTTCAAACTAATCCTGAAATACTCCAAGACATGGATATTTCTGAGTTGGAAAAGGAGAAATATCAACACAGGATGTATGGGGTTAAAATGGCTACTGGAACTGGTAAAACATGGGTATTAAATGCATTGTTGATTTGGCAGTATTTAAATGCTAAATATGTTAATGAAGAGGATTTTTTCTAAAAATTTTCTTATAATAGCTCCTGGATTAATTGTTTACAATAGGCTTTTAGATGCTTTTTAGAAAAAAAGAAAATGAAGAGGGTAATAGAGATTTTAAAACTTCTGATTTTATAAAAAAATAAGGAATTATTTGTTCCAGAAGCTTTTTGAAAATCAACTTTTAGGTTTTTACAAATTTGTAGCTAAAAAAAGAAGAAATTTCATCAAAAATTACCGGTGATGGTTTAATAGTTATTACAAATTGGCATTTGTTAATGGGGATGATGAAGATAATTATGTAGATTCCCCATTAGATGCACCTGAAAAAGTTTTAAATAATGTATTGCCAATTTCACCAGGATCGACTGCAGGTAATTCATTAGAATCCTTGGATAATAATTTTTTTAAATGGAAATGTTTTTAGAATTTTTTATCAGATTTAGAAAATTTAGTTGTATTTAATGATGAAGCCCATCACATTCATGAAATTAAGCGTGGTGGGGAGATTTGTGAAGTTGAATGGCAAAAAGTTTAAATAAAATTTCTGAAAATAAAAAATGAATTTATTCAAATTGATTTTTCAGCTACTCCATACAGTTCAACAACTGGTAAAAATAAAGTTAAACATTATTTTCCTCACATCATAACTGATTTTAATTTAAAAAATCTGCTATTCATAAAGGTTTAGTTAAAATGATAGCTATTGATAAACGTAATGAAATAGCTTCTATGGATTTGGATTTTAAAGCTATACGTGATGGGAGAAAAGTTATTGGTTTATCGGATGGTCAAAGAGTAATGCTTAGAGCAGGACTTGCTAAATTAAAAAATTTTAGAACAAGAATTTAAGACTTTGGCAGATAAACCACCTAAAATGTTAGTTGTTTGTGAGGATACAAATGTAACATCTTTTTGTTTCTAAATTCTTATTGGATGAAGGATTGTCTGGAGAAGATATTTTGGAAATTCATTCTAATAGGAAAGGAGAAGTTTCTGAAAAAGAATGGGATTCTATTAAACAAAAATTGTTTAATATTGATAAATATAAAAGACCAAAAGTGATTATTTCTGTTTTAATGTTGAGGGAAGGTTTTGATGTGAATAATATTTTGTGTCATTGTTCCATTAAGGTCTACTGAATCTTCTATTTTACTTGAACAAACAATAGGTAGGGATTAAGATTAATGTGGAGAGAACCTGAGTTTAATGAGATTAAAGCAGAAACTCGTAAAAAATTATTGGTCGAAAAAAAGAGCCTAATAATTATTTGGATTTGTTAAGTATTGTTGAACATCCTAAATTCATTGATTTTTATAATTCTTTCATTGAAGGTGGTTTAGTTGCTGAAATTGTTGAAGAACCTGGAACTGGTGGAGTTTTAGGAGATATGATTACAGTTGACTTAAAAGAAAACTATGAACTTTTGATTTTTTTATTGGCCAGTGATTATAAAAGAACGTGAAGAAATATTAAATAGATCAGAATTATCTATGGATTCTATGAAACCTTTTCAACCTCTCTAGATGATTTACAACTTATTAAAGGTGAATCTGGTGAGATATTTGAATCTCAGGAAGTAACTGTTAAAACACAATTTGGGAGATATAGAGTAAATTGGTGAATTATTTACTTCTGAGAGTTATAATGAATTTATTTCTAAGATGGTTAGTTCTATTACTTCAATATTTGGAGATAATGGCAGGTCTAAGAAAGAATTTCCTATTATGCAAATTAACAATGCAGAATTAGCAAGATTAATTGATGATTATATTAGATTTAAATTATTTAATCAAGATTTTGACCCAATGGTTGATGATAATTGGCGGATTTTTTATTCATGTCAAAAGAAAGTATTGTTAATCACATAATAATGCAAGTTAGTCATGTTATTTATAGAATGCAACATGATGTAAATGTTAGTGAGGCCAAGGTCGATAAAATCAAGTTTTCATCTATTCCTACACTTAGGATGCGTGAAAATTATTCTATTGATGTTTCTAAATCAATCTATGAAAAATTACCGTATCCATCTAATAATGGAGGATTTGAAAAATCATTTATTGAATCTGCAGATAATGATAGTTATGTTGAAGCTATTATTAAAATCAATGAATATTATCATAATTTTGCAACAATTAATTATATTCGTGATGATGGATTGCTTGCAAGATATTATCCTGATTTTTAGTTAAAATAGGGAATGATATTTATGTTGTTGAAACAAAAGGAGATAAAGATAAAAATTCTCCAAAAGAACAATATAAAAGAAAAGCTACTTTAGATGAATTAGATAAAATTAATCAATTAAATGGTGAGGATAGAATGGATGCTAAATGGAATTATGTTTTACTTGGTGAAAATACATTTTATAGTATGCATAAAAAGGGGGCATCTATTAAAGAAATATTGGACTATGCAATTATTAATGAAGCTAAGGCAAAAGGTTATTCAACTTTAAATGACTATTAAAGGTTAAATATTGGGTATTTTTTACCTAATATTTTTTCTTAAATTATTTATTTATCTTATTATTAAATTTATTTAGTAATGGTTCAATTAAACAAAAATGAATTTAATGAAAAAAATATTTACAAGAATTAATAATTTAATTCATGATTATAATTTAATAAATGAACATGAAATGATAGCTGTTGCATTGTCTGGAGGTAAAGACAGTGTTTTAACGTTATATGTTTTAAAAAAATTATCAAAATTATTTGGATTTTGATTTAGTGGCTATTAGTGTTGATGAAGGTATTGAAGGATACCGTCAGCATGGTATTGATGCAGCTATTGATAATGCAGAAAAGTTAGATATTGAATTAATTCAAAAATCATTTAAAACAGAAGAGGGATTTTCACTGGATGATATTTACTCAGGATTTAAAAGTGCATGTATTCCCTGTGGAGTTTTTTAGAAGAAATATTTTAAATAAAACTGCATATGAACTTGGGGTAGATAAAATAGCTTGGGTCATAATCTTGATGATGAAATTCAGTCTTTTTTTAATGAGTTTTGCCCGTGGTGATTTAATTAAATTCTCAAAATTCGGCCCTCAACTTGATGTTATTCATCCAAAGTTGATTCCACGTATTAAACCATTGTGGAACACTCCTGAAAAAAGAAGTTGGAACTTGGGCAATTTTAAATGATATTAATATTCATTTTAGATGAATGTCCATATTCTCATTTATCTTTAAGAGCTAAAAAAATTAAGGAGTTTTTAAATAATAATGAGGATAAATATCCTGGAATAAAAAATAATATTATGGAATCCTTCCAGAAGATTTTTAACCTTTGAAAGTGATATTCCATCTAATTTAAATGAATGCAGGTTATGTGGTGAACCTACATCTTCTGATATTTGTAAGGCCTGTGAGCTAAAGAAATTAATTTCTGAGAATCACGAATGCCATATATAATATGAATAATCCTAATAAGATTATTCCTTCTTTTCTATCAAATTTGTTATGTGTTTTACCAAATATAAAACATAAAATTGTAACAAATATCATTAAACCTAAATCTATAATCATATTTGAACTTACTGAAATTGGAGTTATGGCACTGCTTAAACCCAGTACAAATAAAATATTGAATATATTTGATCCGATTACATTTCCTATAACCAGTTGGTTTCATCTCTTTTTTAGAGCTGTTAGGGAAGTTACAAAGTTCCGGTAAAGATGTACCAATAGGCTACAATTGTTAAACCAACTAATGTTTCACTCATTCCGCAGGCCATTGCAATATATGATGAGGAGTTTACAACAAGTTGTGCACCAAGAATAATTGCAACAAGACCTATAATTACATAAACAATACTTCTTAACATGCCAAATTTTGGTTTTTCAACAAAAATCTGCCCCTTTTGATTTTTTTAGAGGTATATACTAAATGAGCAGTGTATCCAATTATAAGGAGCAGTAATATAATTCCTTCAATTCTTGTTTATATTCCAGCTAAGCAATATAAATCCGACAACAAGCAAAGTAACAATTAAAAGGAATGGAATGTCTTTGTCAAGTACATTTTCTCCAAGTTTTAACTCTTTAAGTAGGGCACAAATACCAATAATTCCTAAAATATTGAAGACATTACTTCCAACAATATTACTTACAGCTAGTGCATTACTTCCTTGAATGGATGCAGATATGGATACTGCAGCTTCAGGAGCACTTGTACCAAAAAGCTACAATGTAGTTAATCCTACTACAAGTGTAGGAATTTTTAGAATAGTAGCTATATTACTTGATCCGCTTTACAAAAAATGTCAGATCCTTTTATTAAAATTGCAAATCCGACAACAAGCAATATGATTTGTATTAATAATTCAATCATTTTTCACATCTTCTGCTGTTTCTTCTTCTTGAGGACCTAAAATCAGTTACAAGAATTTTATCAATTTGATGTCCATCAATATCTATAATTTCAAAGCGGAATCTGTCCCATTCGTATACTTCATTTTCATTAGAATTTTACCACTTAAACTTAAGATAAATCCCTGCTATTGTAGTGTATTGATCTTCTTTTTTCATCAGGGAACTCTTTTTCATAATCAAAAAAAGTTCTTTAAATTTGTCAATTTGGAATCTTCCATCAATTAACCATGTACCATCTATTTTTGAGTAGCCATCGGGTCATCAGTTTCATCAATACCTGGAATATCTCCAACAATTCCTTCAAGTAAATCGTTTAATGTTATTAAACCTTCAACACTACCAAATTCATCAACAGCAAGAGCCATATGGACATATTCTTTTTGTTTTCTTTAAATTCTTTTAACAATTCTAATGTTTCAAGATTTTCAGAAACAACTAAAGGTTTTTTAATAATTGAATTGATATCAAATTTTTCTTCACTAAATAAAAGTGCCAAAATATCTTTTGCTTGAACAACACCGATGAAATCATCTAATTCTCCACTCAGCTATTGGAAAAATGGATCTTTTACTTTCCATGATTTTGATTTCATTTACTCTTTTGTCATCTTCCAGATTAACCCAGATAATTTCATTTCTAGGAGTCATTATAGATTCAACTTTTTATCATCCAATTTAAAGACTCTTTTTAATGATATCTTCTTCTTCTTTTTTTCAATAGTTCCGTCTTCTCTTCCTTCTTCAATTAATAACTCGATTTCTTCTTCTGTAAACTATTGATTCAGATGTACTTTTCATACCTACTGTCCATAAAAACGAAATCAGTTGATTTAGCAAGAACTACACTAATTGGTCTACAGACTTTTGAAAGTATGGCCATACTTTTAGCTAATTTTAAAGAAACTTTTTCAGGGTTATTTAGAGCAATAACTTTTTGGTACAATTTCTCCAATTACTAAAGTTAGATAAGTTGTAACAATAACAACTACTAAAATACTTATTGTTCCACTATATGGGATATATGGTCAATTAATTGGGATAATGGTTCAGCTAAAGTAGCTCCACCGTATGCACCAGTTAATATACCAATAAGTGTAATTCCTATTTGTACAGTAGATAAAAATTGATTTTGGATCTTCTGCAAAGTCAATGATTATTTGAGCACTTTTATGTCCTTCATTCAATAATTTTTTCTAATTTTGCTTTCTTTGTCGAAACAACAGCTAATTCAGCCATTGATAAAATCCCGGTAAGGATAATTAAAATTATTATTAATACTATTTCAAATATTACGTTAGCCATTTTTAAACAGACCTTTGTTAAAATTATAGATTATAAATCACTGGCTCTTTGAAAGTCAGTGTTTCCATATATTTCATCCTGCATTTCCTGAACTGCTAATGAAGCTTCTTCACGAGTTTCTACTTTTTTTTAAATATTCTGCGCTGTTTTACTTTGAGGGTTTTTCCACAAACACACTTGCGGGTGGCTACCCCCTTCTTTTTGCATACAATACTCTTCCACAGTCACATCGAAATATGAAATACATAGTAATTAAATTCCATTAAAATTTTTTATTTAATAATTATGTAAGTATACTTTATAAAAATTATTATTTTTTATCCGCCAAATATTTTCATAAATAATGGTATAAAGACTTGTGAAGGCAATATAACAAGTGTAGCTAAACTGACTCCCAGATTAGTTCAACTACAACAAGTAAAATTCTTACTATATTATTGTGCCATAAATCTTTTAAGCTTTCAACTTTAGTAAGATTGCCAATGTCTCTTTTTTCTAACTTTCCTATATTTGGCTTCAACCAGTCCTGAAAACCATCCTGCTGCAAGTAATGGGTGAATAATAGTTAAAGGAGCCACTATTCCACCAACAACAGCAGACTGAATTTTTGATCCGGAAAAGAATGGAACCGACAAATCCCATTATCATACTTATGACTATGAACTCATAAATGTTCCAGGTTATATTAATCCCGCTAATGTAGGCCAGAAAAAAATATCACAATAAATAATATTGGAATTAAAGCTAAAATAACTTTAAACCATGGAATTCCTTTTTTTTTCTTTAATAATTTCTAATTGACTTAAAGGAGGAATAGTTTCAGGATTGTCCAGATATCTGTTAATTCCTGGTTTATGTCCTGCACCTACAACAGCTAGCACATGGTCTTGAGGGATTCTTAAAAGATTTCCTGCAAGATAAGCATCTCTTTCCTGTACAAGAACTTCATATACTTTTGGAGATTCATCTTTAAAGAATTCCATTAACTCATCAAGATTATCAGGATTTTTTAGCTCTTCAATATCAATTTCATCTTCTTCATCATCTGAAAAAATTGAAGTAAAGTAAACTAAATGCAAATTTGAATTTTTCTACAAATCCCATCTTATTAAGAGCTCTTTGTAATGTTGTATTTATTTCTCGGTCAATTAATGCTATTGGAATTTCCAAATCTTGGGCAGCTTCAATAGCTCCAATCATTTCTGATCCGGGTTTTACATCAACATCTTCTCCGATTTTAGACTGGAAATATGAAAGAATTGTTGTAGCTAAAAAATAGTCCGACTTTTTCTTCTTTAATAATTTTTTTGAAACAGAAATAGTGTCATCCTCTTTAATACCCATCATTTCATTTTTCAATCGAGTATATCTTCCTTTGTCTAATTCAATAGCTACTATTTCTGGATGTTGCTCATAAATTGCATTTTTAACTTCATCTACACTGTTTGCAGATACATGAGCAGTTCCTATTATGGTTAAACATTCTCTTTTCAAAAAAAAAAAAAACACATCTGTTAATATTAATGTTATAATATATATTTTACAATTTGTATATAAATCTAATCTTTAATTAATTTTAATATATTGTTTTCATAGACTGCCACATTTTCACTTATATTTTTTAACACGCAGCAATCAATATCTTTTTTTTAGATTTAAGTCTTGTTAGTTTTTTCCCTGAATTGCAAGTATAAAATCCTTCTTTCAAGAGCATTATAATCTCTACTGGCCAGTATAGCTGCTTTTGCATAATCGCTTATTTCACAGTTATTATTTAGCTTATTACAAATCCAGTAAAGAATTTCACCAGCTGCAAAAAAAGTCTTCCAGAGCAAAATTTCCTTTATAGCCTGCCATCACAACATCAATTTCATTTTCAGCTATTTTTACGCTTTTATAAGCTGCTGCTTTTGCATTTACCATAGATCCTACAAGAACAGTTGATTCCATATCCTTGAGAATTCGGGTTCCATTGCTGGTAGTTAATATAAGTGTTTCAATATCAGTCTTATAATTTTCAACATCTCTTGGCGAATTTCCAATATCAAAGCCTTCAACACGTTTTCCATTTCTTTCACCAGCTATCACTCCATTAACTTCTTTTTTTTAACTCAAATGCTTCTTCTGGTGTGAAACAGGGGGATGATTTTATTGAAGTTATTCAAAGCAAAGTGTAATTGTGGTACTTGCCCCAAGTGCATCGACCATTGATGTATCTTTTTGTTTGTGTTTTTTCAAAGCTTAATGTAATTTTCATGGTTCATATTTATAAAAATTAATTAATTTTTAAATTTTACTTTTATAATAATTATTAGTATGAAAATTGTCACACACACCTATGTGTGAAGAGCTTGTAAAATTGGTTGGAATAAAAATTACAATGTTAATAAACACCCCCACTAAGGATGATGGTAATCTGGCTATTTTATTGTCTGAAAGTAAGGTTGAAATAGACTCCATTCCAGTCAAAAGTCAATTCATCAGCCCAAATTTTTTGAAAGTATTAAAAAATAGATTTTAACAGCTGGTTAACTGATGAGGAAATACTTTCATTTTTTGATGATTATCCGTTAGCTAAAAAATATCTTAATAATGATATCAAAAACAGCATTCACATTAAAGTTTATTCTAACTTTTTAAAGGACACTGCTGAAAGTATGGATTTTTGTTATTGATGATAAAACTATGATTATGTAATATATCCTGATTATTTGGTTAATGAAGTTCAAAAAATGAAACTAAACCATTAATTGAGATTTCTTCACACAGTTTTGTATCTAAAAATCCATTTGCAAGACTTGAAAAAGATATGAAATTTTGGAAAAGTTAATATAGAAATAATGTAAA
>VOFJ01001229.1_pt1 | contig 19837 bp, 36 predicted proteins | sample 5384081 | NCBI WGS metagenome assembly VOFJ01 (sample SAMN12384729, study PRJNA508395) | human gut metagenome | isolation source: healthy gut I | host: Homo sapiens
TCCATAATGAAAAAAATATCCGTTGTCACGTAATCAGCCAGCTTCTTGATTCCAGGCGCCGCATTTCCCATTGCCACCTTCGTCTTTGCATATTCGAACATAGACAGGTCATTATTGCTGTCACCAAATACAATGGTATCCTCATGTGCAATATCAAAAATCCTGCATACAGCCGCAATGCCAACAGCCTTGGAAAAGCCTTTCGGGATCATCTCAATGGTATCCCCGGCAAGACCTTCCCCTACATGGCCAATAAACTCATAATAGTCCTCAAGCTCCGCACAGGCCTTCTCAGGATCACTTCCCGGCACGATCTTAGAACTGATCTTATTAATATGAAGGTCGTGTTCATACCCCTTAACAGGACGCCACTTACCCCCCCAGAGCCTTTGTGATCAGATCAGCATACCAGTTAATATCTGTATTATACTCATCCTTATCGTAGTACATCCAGTCGGCACCCTCCATCACCGGAATCATGCCGTATTTCCGAAGGACCCTCCACCGAATGCCATGCCTCCTCCGTGGTCATCTCCTTGTTAAAAAGCCTTTTTGCCATCTTTCTCAATGGTACATCCACAGGCACTGATCATTCCCGTAAAAGGGATCTGTTCCAGATAATCAGGCACAAACGCCCTGCTTCTTCCTGTACACAGCCATGCCTCGATGGCCATTCTTCACCAGTTTTGTAATCGCCTCTACAGCACTGGCCGGTGTCCCCTTTTTTCAATATTACAGATCGTACCATCAGCATCAAAAAAAACACTGCTTTTTTGTGAATCTGCTGTCCACTTCCTGTAGAAGAAGCACCTTCATAGCTTCCCTTGAAAATGTTATCAGGCATAAAATACCCCCGCAAGCTTTACAAAGTCGCAGGTATCTTTCACACCGGCAGTCTCATAAGGAGAATGCATAGCCAGCTGCGGCAGTCCAATATCTACTGTATTTAAAGCCACCTGCGTATTGGAAATATTTCCCAGAGTGGAGCCGCCGGCTACGTCCGAACGATTCACGTAAACCCGACAGGATACCCCTGCCTCTTTTACAGAGTTCCTTAAACATCGCTGCCGAAATACCATCTGTGCAGTACTTCTGGTTCGCATTATACTTCACCGCAATTCCGGCATTAATATGCGGTCGGTTCACCGGATCCGCCTTCTCAGGGTAGTTCGGATGAATCGCATGTGCATTATCCGCAGAGATCATAAAGCTCTTTGCCAGAGAGATCAGATAATCCTCGTAGCTTCTTCCAAGCCCCAGATTAATGCGAAGGAGGGTATCCCGAAGGAAAGTAGATGCAGCCCCCTGCCTGGTGCCGCTTCCCACCTCTTCATTATCCATTACCATATGTACACAGATGCTCTTCTCATTTTTTCCAGCAATCAGTCCTTCCATAGAGGAAAAAGCGCACTGCAGATCATCCAGTCTTGGCGCAGAGACAAATTCCTCCTCACTGCCCCAAACCGTACCAGGCATGCGGTTATAAAGGAACAGATCATGTCCCAGAATGTCCTCTTCTTTCACCCCTGCTGCCTCTGCCACAGTTTTAAAGAAAGATCCCTTAGCGCTCTCCAGGCCATAAAGAGGAAGCATATCCTTCTGCACATTATACTTATAACCGCTGTTCGCCTCACGATTCATATGGATAGCCAGATTCGGGATCATCAACATATCTTTGTCCACAGTCACAAGCTTCTCACAAATCTGTTCATCCTCCTTCACGATCAGACGTCCAGCCACAGAAAGGGGGCGGTCAAACCAGGGAGCCAGAAGCGCACCACCATAAAGTTCCACATTCAGCTTCACATACCCATTTTCCACCATCTCTGGATTCTCCTTGATCTTCAAAGACGGGGAATCACTGTGGCTTGCAATAATATGGAACACGTCGCTGGAAACCTCCGGCACGGTAAATGCAATGATTGCCGAATGATTCCGGATCACAAAATACTTCCCACCGTTTTTTATCTCCCAGTGCTCATCTTCCTTTAACTCTGTAAAATCCATTCTCCGTAAATCTTGTTTTCATCATCTCCACTGCCTGAAATGCAGTAGGGCTCTCTTTGATAAATGTAAGTAATTTCTCTGCTGTATGATTCATTTCTAAACTCCTAAATATTTTTTTCTATACTTTTCCCTTTGCCACACCCCCTGCAATCGTTTTGCGAGCCCCGCTCTCCAAAGTGATAAGTCATACCACATTTGAACCAGTTCCAACCGATACACAGGGGAGGTGGCAGCGGGTACTGCTTGTGGGGCTTGGGGATTTTCGGCAGGTTTGCGAGCATAGCAACACTCTCAATCTTTAATAATCAACGCCATAAACACCAGATCCGTATTCCCCGTATTCGCCAGTCCATGACCTCTTCCATCTGGTGTAAAGGTAATATCGCCTGCTTTCACATGTCTCCAGGAAGTCCCATTGTCATTATATTCCCTTCCCCGGTCAGAATATAATAGGTCTCACTCTCCCCATAATGCATATGAAAACCAAGAGAACATCCGGTTCCAGAGTCACCTCTGCATAAAGCCCACACTTCCCATTTAACTGCTGCTCATCCAGCAGCTCCTTGATAATCACATGTCCATTCCCTCACACATATGCTCAATACGATTGATCTTCATATCCAGACTCCTCCTTCGTAAAAGGGCACATCCCCAGCTTTCGCCAGAGATGCGCCCTGTTTTTCAGCTTTCTTCAATTATAATTACAAACTCTTGATCCTGTCAATGGCTTTCAGAGTATTCTCATAAGTTCCAAACGCAGTCAGACGGAAATAGCCCTCTCCATGAGAACCAAAACCAGAACCTGGCGTACCAACCACATTTGCATTTTTAAGGAGATAATCAAAAAACTCCCAGGAAGTCATTTTATCCGGTGTTTCCAGCCAGATATACGGAGCGTTCACACCACCTGAAACAGAGAAGCCAGCTTTTTTCGCCAGCTCATCATGGATCAGCTTTGCATTTCTCATATAATAGCCAACCTGATCCTTCAGCTGAGCCTTACCTGCCTCTGAATAGACAGCCTCACCTGCTTTCTGTACAATATACGGAGCACCGTTAAACTTGGTACCATGACGTCTTGCCCACAGGCTGTGAAGCGATACCCCATCTCTTACCAGTTCCTTCGGGATAACCGTAAACCCAAGACGAACGCCTGTAAAGCCAGCATTTTTGGAAAAGCTTCGAAGTTCAATCGCGCATGTTCTCGCACCCTCGCACTCATAAATACTGTGCGGGACATTTTCCTCAGTAATATATGCTTCATAAGCTGCATCGTAAATGATCACAGAACCATTTTCATTTGCATAATCTACCCATTCCTGCAGTTCATCCTTTGTAATAGCAGAACCGGTCGGATTATTTGGAAAGCAAAGATAGATCAGATCCGGCACTTCTGATGGAAGCTCCGGCAAAAATCCATTTTCCTTGCGGCATGGCATGTAGATCACACCGTCAAAATTCTCATGAACCGTATTATACTCTCCGGTACGGCTCCGCCATAACATTGGTATCCACATAAACCGGATAAACCGGGTCACACACAGCAACCTTATTGTCTGTTCCAAAAAAATCTCCCTGAATATTACCAGAATCACTTTTCGCACCATCAGAAACAAAAATCTCATCTGCTGCAATATTGCATCCTCTGTCCTGGTAATCGTTCTTTGCGATTGCCCTTTCTCAGAAATTCATACCCAAGATCTGGCGCATAACCGTGAAAAGTCTCTGCGTGAGCCATCTCCTCGACTGCCCCGTGAAGAGCATCAATAATAGCCGGAACCAGCGGCTGTGTCACGTCACCAATACCAAGGCTGATCACCTCTTTATCCGGATTCTCTTCTTTATAGGCACGCACTTTTTTTTCCAATTGTAGAAAAAAAGATAGCTTCCTGGCAGTTTTAAATAATTATGATTAACGGTAACCATCTGATTATCCTCCTGTAAATCTACTTTCTCTTCTCAACCTCAGCCAGCAGCGCCTCTCTCACGCTTGCCGGGTTTGCCTTTGCCCTTCATTTCCTTCATGATCTGACCGACAAAGAAGCCCATAACCTTCTCTTTACCTCCAAGAAGCTCAGACAGCGGTCCAGGATTTTCATCCAAAATCCTGCTGATGGTGCTGCTAAGAAGCCCGGTATCCTCCACGATTTTTTAAACCATGCTCTTCCACATAAGCTACCGGATCAACATCCTCATCAAATACCTTTTCAAATACCTTCTTGGCGTTCTGTGGGCTTACCTCCTTCTTATCGACCATAGTGAGAAGATCTGCAAGATGCTGCGGTGTAAATCTTAACTTCTCAGCCTCAATGCCTTTTTTCCTTCACAAGACGAAGCACTTCCACCATAAACCAGTTTGCCGCCTTTTTTCGGATTGCCGCTCAGCGTAGCCACATCTTCAAACAAAGCAGCCAGATGTCTGGACTCTGTAAGAATCTGGGAATCATACTCCGGAAGCCCAAACTCACTCTGATAACGGGCAGCCTTCTCCTTCCCGGAACTCTGGCAGCTCACTTCTGATTTTTTTGCGATCCACTCATCAGAAATATGGATCGGCGGAAGATCCGGATCCGGGAAATAGCGGTAATCCTGTGCATCCTCCTTAGAACGCATCGCATGAGAAGACTCTTTATTGTCATCCCATCTTCTGGTCTCCTGGGTGACACTTTTACCCATCTCCAGAAGCTCGATCTGACGCTCTCTTTCGCCCTCAATAGCATGTGCAATGGCTTTGAAAGAGTTCAGGTTCTTCATCTCTGTTCTGGTTCCCAAGTGTATCGCTTCCTGCCACTCTCACAGAAAGGTTCACATCAGCACGCATGGAGCCCTCCTGAAGCTTTACAATCGGAAACACCCAGATACTGCATGATACAACGAAGCTTCTCCAGATAAGCGATAACCTCATCTGCACTTCTCATATCCGGCTCGGATACGATCTCGATCAGCGGGACGCCACTTCGGTTATAGTCCACTAGGGAGCAGTCTTCCCACTCATCATGGATCAGCTTTCCGGCATCTTCTTCCATATGCATTTCGTGAATGCCGATTTTCTTCTTTCCCAGCTGCGGTGTCAATCTCAACAGCTCCGTCGTGGCAGATCGGCAGATACAGCTGGGAAATCTGATAGTTCTGCGGGTTATCCGGGTAAAAATAGTTCTTGCGGTCGAATTTGCAATACTGGTTGATGCTGCAGTTTGTGGCAAGTCCTGCGCGCAGAGCAAATTCTACCACCTTTTTTGTTCAATACCGGAAGGGATCCCGGCATACCGGTGCACACCGGGCAGGTGTGGCTGTTGGGCGCTCCGCCAAAGGCTGTCGAGCAGCCGCAGAAAATTTTTGTTCTGGTGGCAAGTTCTACATGAACCTCAAGTCCGATAATAGTCTCATACTGTTTCATGCTCTCTTACCTCCTTCCTCTGGTGTTCCAAAATCCCCTCTTACGCTTTCATAGGCATGGGCAGCACGAAGGATCTTCCTTTCCATAAAACAGTCTCCGATCATCTGGATTCCGATTGGAAGTCCAGCACTGTCTTTCCGCAGGGAACTGTAATTCCTGGAAGTCCGCAAAGATTTACGGCAACTGTATAAATATCCCCAAGGTACATTGCCATAGGGTCTTTTAAGCTTTCTCCGATCTTCGGCGCAGTATAAGGAGCTGCCGGAGCAGGAAGCACGTCGTACTTTTCGAAAGCCTGATCAAACTCTTTTTTAATAAGTGCTTTGGTACGCAGGGCTTTCAGATAATAAGCATCGTAATAACCGGAGCTTAAAACAAAGGAGCCAAGCATGATACGACGTTTTACTTCTTCTCCGAAGCCCTCCGTTCTCGTACGTTTATACATATCATGAAGACCGTCATATTCTTTTGCACGATAGCCATATTTTACGCCATCAAAAGCGCTCCAGGTTGGAGCTTGCTTCTGCGCTGGCAATAATATAGTATGCCGGAATCATATATTCCATAGTTTTGACAGAGAAAAAATTCTACAATTGCTCCCATCTGGGTCAGTACCTTCAGGGTTTCCATAAAGGCATCTTTTACCTCTGGCGAAATTCCCTCTGACAGATATTCCTTCGGAACACCAAATTTCATTCCTGTAATCTTATCTGTCATCTCACTGGAAAAATCCAGGTCTTTTCGGTCAATGGAAGTACTGTCTTTCGGATCATGGCCAGCGATCACTTCCAGAAGTGCCGCACAATCTGCCACATCTTTTCCAATCGGTCCGATCTGATCCAGAGAAGAGGCATATGCAACCAGTCCATAACGGGAAACCGTACCATAAGTAGGCTTCATTCCTGTTACACCACAATAAGAGCTTGGCTGACGGATGGAACCTCCTGTATCAGAGCCCAGTGCCAGATAAGCCTCTCCTGCTGCTACAGCTGCACAGGAGCCACCTGAGGAGCCGCCTGGAACATGCTCTGTATTCCATGGATTTCTGGTAATACCATAGGCAGAAGTTTCCGTCGTACTTCCCATGGCAAACTTCATCCATATTTGTTTTTCCGATAATGATCATTCCTGCTTTTTCAAGCCGGCTGATCACCTCTGCCCGATACTGGGGAACAAATCCTTCCAGAATTTTTGACGCACAGGTAGTAGGTTTTCCCTGCACACAAATGTTATCTTTGATGGCAATGGGAACACCGGCAAGAGGACCGGTATAAGTTCCGTCCTCAATACCCTTTTTCCACCTCTTTTGCTCTTGCATACGCTTCTTTTTTATAAGTGTCCAGATATGCGTGGATTCTGTTATCTTTTTTCCTCTATTTTAGAAAAAGACATCCTTGACGCCGTCCAGAACACTGACCTCATGTTTTTTAATCTTATCAGCCAGCTGTAAGGCTGTTAATTTTTCTAATTCCATGTGAATGTCTCCTATCCTATGGTCTTCGGTACCTGATACTGTCCTTCTTTTTCCTTTGGTGCGTTTGCAAGCATTGCCTCGCTGTTGTCACCATTTGTAACTTCATCCTCACGAAATACATTCTGGTCGCCAAAAAATATGGGACATTGGTTCAACACTGGATGTATCCAGTTCATCCAGTTTTTCTACATAATCCAGCATTTCCTGCATATCTTTTTTTTTTTTGCTTTTTTCCTTCTCTTCTTCTGTAAGCGAAAGTTTTGCAAGAATGCAGACATTTTCCATGGTTTCATCGTCAATCTGTTTTGCCATTTTTCATCCTCCTGCACAGAAATTATTACGCTCCACACTCGAGCCTGTCTGAAAAATCAGCTTTTTTATGGCTCCAGTCTGTTCAGTCTCTCGGGAACAGACATGCCTCACGGACATTTTCCTCACCAATAAGCTGCATAGTCAGACGTTCCAGACCGATACCCAGTCCTCCGTGAGGTGGCATACCATGTTTGAAGGTATCCAGATACTGTTCCATACCTTCTGTCTCCATACCTCTGTCCTCTATCTTTTTCAGAAGGGCATTGTAATCGTGGAATTCTCTGTCCGCCGGTCGTCACCTCAAGTCCTTTGAATAAAAGGTCAAAGCTTAAGGTAAATCTGGTATCCTCTGGATCATCCATTGCATAGAATGGACGTTTCTTTGACGGATAATGTGTGACAAATACGAAATCTGAGCCATATTCTTCTTTGAAATACTGTCCGATCAGTGCTTCCTCTTCCGGTTCCAGATCATATGGGTTGCGGATCTTACGGTTATATTTCTTCAGCAACCAGCTCTTTTGCCACATCAAAACGAACTGCCGGAATCCTGGAAGCATCTGGAAGCTCAACCTTCAGGATCTCCAGTTCTTTTGCATAATCTTCTTTCAAAAGCTTCATTGCATACTGAAAAACCAGTTTCCATAGCCATGATCTCTTCAAAGCTATCAATATAACCCATTTCGAAATCAAGGCTGTTATATTCGTTTAAATGGCGTTTTGTGTTATGTTTTTCCGCACGAAAAACCGGTGCTGTCTCAAAGACTCTGTCAAATACCCCCACCATCATCTGTTTGTAAAACTGTGGGGCTCTGAGCCAGAACAGCCGGTTTATGGAAATAGCTGAGTTTAAACAGGTTCGCGCCTCCCTCAGCACCTCTGGCTCCGATCTTCGGCGTATGGATTTCCGTAAATCCATTTTTATAGAGATAATCACGAAAAAGCCCTTGTCAAAGCTTCCTGGATTTTAAATCTTGCGCGCTCCCCTGAATATTGCGGAGGGAAAGGGAACGGTAATTTAATTTGGCTTCCAGAGAAGTATTCAGCTTCCATTTATCGATTGCAAGAGGAAGAGGTTCAGCCGGAGAAGACAGCACCTGAATTTCACGAATGTGAAGCTCTCTGCCATGAGGCGCTCTCTCTTCTTTATTTACAACACCTTTTACTCTTACTGTCATGCCTTCTTTCAGATTATGAATGGAAAAATCAACATCCTCATTTACAAAAACGGTCTGAAACAGACCCTCTCTTCTTCTGATAATTACAAATGCAACATCTCCCATGTTGCGGATACTGTGAATGGCGCCTCCTCCAGGATGGCTTCCTGATTCAGAAGTTCTTCTCCCATCAGTGCATCCCAGCTGCTCACTTCTTTTTTCCAGCTTCCATCCAAAAACTCCATTTCCTCATCCTCCATTTCCTAAAATCATAAAAATATATCTTATAAAAACCCCAGCCAGAATTTCTGAAAAATCCTATACAACAGGATTAGAATTCTGCCTTAGACTATACCTCATCATATAACAGCATCAGAACCATCTGAGCTGTCTCTACCATATTTGTCCCGGAATCCATACTGCATTTCTGAATGTACCGGTATGCATCTTCTTCGCTTAAATGGTTTTCGCTCCATAAGAAGAAACTTTGCGTTGGAAATGTAATTCTGCTCTTTCCAAGAACGCGTTTTCGGTTTCCTCTTCTTTTTTTAGCCGCCGCCGCTCGATCTGGGACAACATCATATCCACCGTGTTTACCAAGTCGCTGACTTTCATTGGCATTTCCACAGTAAGGACGGATGTAGGCGCTTCCCGCAATCACTCTTCCAGATGCCAGCAACAGCATTTCAAAATATGAAGGAATATCTTCCAGCACATCCTGGTAATACCGGTCCGTCAGCTTATAACCACAGATCAGAATACCTCCGTCCAACTCACTCATGCTGGCAAGTGCTGTTGAAGCAGTTGAACATACCGCAGCTACAGAAAAACCGTGCCGGTTCAATATGGTACGTATTTTCTTTTGCGTCGTCAATTTTTTCGGTAATGCAATCACAATGCTGCTGTTCATAGAATGCCACTCTCTTATCTTAAATCTTGTATAAATATTCACTGATTTCCCATTCGCTTACCTGCCTCATATAATTCAGCCATTCTTCCTTCTTGGCAGCTGCATATTCCTCACAGAACTTTTTTACCAAGTACACTCTGGATCCAGGTGCTATTCTCGAAATGTGTAAGGGCATCATCCAGGTTCAGAGGAAGATTTCCGATGTTCATCGCTTTCTGGTCAGATTCGGAAAAAGAACGATCCGATGCCTTGGTAGGATATAATTTCTGCTGAATTCCATCCAGACCGGCTGCAATACAAACAGCAAACACAAAGGTAAGGATTTTGCAGATGCGTCCGGGCTTCGGAGCTCGATTGCCAGACTGTCTGATCTTAAATTGGAAATACGGATCAGAGAGTTCTGATTATTCTTTGTCCAGGTCAGTTCTGTAGGAGCATCATAGCCAGGTACAAGTCTCTTGTAGGAATTCACAAGTGGATTGGTAATGGCAGCCATCTCTTCACTGTGTGCAAGAAGACCACCTATAAAATGATAAGCATCCTCACTGAGACCATTTACGTCATCGGGATCAGCAAATATATTTTTTCCATCTTTATATAATGCAAAATGAATGTGCATACCGGAACCATTCACCTCAGCTCTCGGCTTTGGCATAAAGGTTGCATGAAGGCCGTGACGTTTTGCCACGATGCGGACTGCCATCTTGAAAGTCATCACACAGTCAGCCATTTCATTTGCACCGGTAAATTTAAAATCAATCTCATGCTGTGCCGGAGCGGTTTCATGATGGGAAGATTCAATTTCATATCCCATATCTTCCAGATTCAGAACCATATCACGTCTTGCATTTTCTCCCAGATCCAGCGGGCTGATATCCAGATATCCGGCTTTTTTCATGAGTCAGTGTAGTGGGAATTCCATTATCATCTGTGTGGAATAAGAAAAACTCACATTCCGGATCCACTTCACAAACATAACCTTCCTTAGCAGCCATCTCTACTACCTGTTTCAGAATATATCTCGGGCTGTTTTCTCAAGCGGTGTTCCATCTGAGCGGTAGATATCACAGAGCAGTCTGGCTACCTTTCCCTGCTGCGGACGCCACGGAAGAATGGTAAACGTATTATAATCCGGATGTAAATACATATCCGGCTCTTTCTCCCCTGCAATTCCGGCAATGTAGGAGCTGTCTACTACATATTCATTATCCAGTGCCCGGGGAGCTCCCGAGCTGTAATCGCCAATATTTTTTCAAAGTACCGAACATATCAGTAAACTGAAGACGGATGAACTCTACATCCTCGTCTTCTGCCATCTGTAACACTTCTTCTCTGGTGTAATTCCCCATGGTTTCTCTCCTTCTTTCACTCTCATGCCCTCATCCATCCATTACGCATGACTTATTTAAACAAAAAAAGGCGCACTTCAAAAAGATACCCTTCTGAAGAACGCCCTTGTTCATGGAGGTAATTATAGCAATGAGGTCATGCTTTGTCAACTTATTTTTTACCACTTTACCATATCAGCGTTGTATAAAATAATGTACAAAATATATATTTTGTATCAGAACGGAAAATCGGGGAACAAATTTAGTTTGCCCCCGACCATACTTTTTATATACTCTCTTTTTTTTTATTTTCCCGGCAGCGATTCAGCAGGTATTATTCCATAAAGCATTTTTTTGCCAACTTACAGATAGGAGTATCCCATCAGCGATTCATCTACCGCCTTCGCAGCTTCTCGCTGCCTTCGCGGATTGCCCATACTACCAGGGACTGACCTCTGTGCATATCTCCTGCTGTGAAAATCCGCGGTACGCTGGTCTCATAGGCTTCCGGTTTTGTCTCTACGTTAGATCTTGCAGTTGTCGCAACCTTAAATGCATCCGTCACATATTTCTGGCTTCCAAAGGAAACCAGCTGCAATCAGTACCAAGTCTGCAGGGATCACTTCTTCCGTCCCCTCTACCGGAACCATCATCATACGGCCTGTTTTGGCATCTTTCTCGCTTTTCAGTTTTACGATCTTGGCCTTGCAGACATTTCCTTTTTTGTCCTTGATAAACTCAGTAACGGTTGTCTGGTAAATCCGTGGATCATGTCCAAATACTGCAATAGCCTCTTCCTGGCCGTAATCGGTTTTAGGACCTTCGGCCACTCCGGCCATGGATTGGAAGCAGCACGCTCTGTCGGTGGCATTGGCATCATTTCCAGCTGTGTTACAGATTTGGCACCGAGACGTACGGGAAGTTCCCACACAGTCATTTCCGGTATCACCACCACCGATTACCAGCACATGTTTGCCTCTTTGCCTCTTCATAGGGAGCTTTGGTGAAATCGCTGTCCATAAGAGTTTTGGTGACTTTTTCAGGAAGTCTACTGCAAAATAAATTCCCTTTGCATCTCTTCCCGGCACTTTAATATCACGGGGATTGGAAGCTCCGCAGCAAAGGATTACACGGTCAAATTTCTTCAAAAGTTCCTCTGCTGTAATATCCACTCCAACATTTGTATTTGTTACAAATTTCACACCCTCAGCTTCCATCAGCTTCAGCCTTCTGTCGATCACAGATTTCTCCAGTTTCATATTTGGAATGCCGTAACGAAGAAGTCCGCCGATCCGGTCACTTCTTTCGAATACAGTTACATTGTGACCTCTTCTGTTTAACTGCTGTGCTGCTGCAAGTCCAGAAGGACCGCTTCCGATAACTGCTATGGTCTTTCCTGTACGAACCTTCGGAGGCTTGTGGAACAACCCAGCCTTCTGCATATGCAGTCTCAATGATGGCACGTTCATTTTTCCTTAGTGGAAACAGGCTCTCCATTTAAGTTGCAGGTGCAGGCTGCCTCGCAAAGTGCAGGGCATACACGGGAGGTAAATTCCGGGAAGCTGTGTGTCTTGTTCAGACGAAGAAACGCCTGTTTCCAGTTTCCGGTAAATACCAGATCATTTGTCTCCGGCACCAGGTTGTGAAGCGGACATCCGGAAGCCATGCCGCCGATCATCATGCCTGCCTGGCAGAACGGCACGCCGCAGTCCATGCAGCGTGCTCCCTGAAGTTTTTGTTTCTCTTTATTTAAAGGAGTACGGAACTCCTTGAAATTGGCAATTCTTACTTTTTGGCGGCAGAACCTTTGCCGTCTCTCTGTCATAATCTAAAAATCCAGTCGGTTTTCCCACGATCTTCTGCCTCCTTAATGTTTCACTCCGATGCTCTCATAGAACGCTTCCATCTGTGCCTGCTTGGCTGGTCAGACCTTTTTCTTCCAGCTTTGCACTTAATGTGATCATCTTCTTGTACTCATTTGGAATGAGTTTTTTTGAAGTGAGGCAGATACATGTCAAACTGATCCAGAACCTTCTGTCCAAGCTCCGATCCAGTTGCAGCTACATGTGTTTCTTCGATCAGATTCTTCAGTTCTTTTTTGTCATATTTATTGTCTACTTTTCAATAGAAATCATCGCTTTATTTAAGTTCTTATAAAGAACATTTTCCACATCCAGAACATAAGCGATACCGCCGCTCATACCTGCTGCAAAGTTTTTTGCCGGTTCTTCCAAGAACTACCACACGACCACCTGTCATGTACTCACAGCCGTGTTCTCCAACGCCTTCCACAACTGCATTGGCACCCGGAGTTACGAACTGCAAAACGCTCACCTGCCATACCATTGATAAAGGCAGTTCCACTGGTTGCGCCATAAAGGGCAACGTTGCCGACAATAATGTTATCTTCTGCTTTGTAACCGGCATTTTCCGGAGTCTTCGGGATCAGCTTACCACCGGAAAGACCCTTTCCGAAGTAGTCGTTGCAGTCACCGGTAAGCTTCAAGGTAAGACCCTTCGGGATAAAGGCACCAAAGCTCTGTCCGCCGGCTCCTGTACAATCAATCTCTACCGTGTCTTCCGGCAGTCCGTTTTTATTATTTCTGGTGATCTCCGCACCAAGGATTGTTCCAAATGCACGGTCTGTATTCTTTACTTCTACCGAGAATCTGGTCTTCTCACCGCCATGAATTGCGCGACTGCATTTCTTCACAAGAACTTTCTCATCCAGAGTCTTCTCCAACTGGAAATTGTACTCTGCTTTCGGATCAAAGGTTACCTCGCTGCCAGCTTTTGCATATGGATTGTTCAGGATTGCACTAAGGTCTACTTTACCTTTGTGTGGCTCATCAACTGCATCTGTAGCAACCAGAAGATCTGTACGTCCTACCATCTCTTTCAAGCTTCTCACACCCAGTTTTTGCCATATATTCACGAAGCTCCAGGGCAATAAATTTCATAAAGTTCTCTACATATTCCGGTTTGCCTTTGAATCTCTTTCTCAGCTCCGGATTCTGGGTAGCGATACCTACCGGACAGGTATCCAGGTTGCAGACACGCATCATGACACAACCCATGGTTACCAGCGGAGCTGTCGCAAAGCCAAATTCCTCCGCACCAAGAAGTGCTGCGATTGCAACATCGCGACCACTCATGAGTTTTCCGTCTGTCTCAATGCGGACACGGTTACGAAGTCCGTTCATAAGCAGTGTCTGATGGGTTTCAGCAAGTCCAAGCTCCCATGGAAGTCCTGCATTGTGAATGGAGCTTCTGGGTGCTGCACCAGTACCTCCATCATATCCGGAAATCAGGATAACCTGTGCACCGGCCTTGGCAACACCTGCTGCAACCGTGCCCACACCTGCTTCAGATACCAGCTTAACGGAAATATCCGCATATTTATTGGCGTTCTTAAGGTCATAGATTAATTGGGCCAGGTCCTCGATAGAGTAGATGTCGTGGTGAGGCGGCGGAGAGATCAGGCTGATACACCCGGTGTGGAGTGACGTGTTTTTGCAATCCACGGGTAAACCTTCTTCGCCGGAAGATGTCCACCTTCACCAGGTTTTGCGCCCTGAGCCATCTTGATCTGGATCTCGCTTGCGGAAACCAGATAACGGCTGGTAACGCCGAAACGTCCGCTGGCTACCTGTTTGATCGCAGAACATCTGTCATTTTGTTCCTGCTGAATCCAGCCTTTCATTGCTTTCACCGCCCTCACCTGTATTGGATTTTCCATGCAGGTGGTTCATCGCGATCGCCAAGTGTCTCATGTGCTTCCTGAGAAATAGAACCATAAGACATCGCACCTGTCTTAAAATGCTTTTTACGATTTCTTCAACACTCTCCACCTCTTCAAGCGGGATAGGATTTTCTGCATACTTAAAGTCCATAAGCGCACGAAGATTTCCGTGATTTTTTTTTATCCACAAGATCTGTATACTGTTTGAACATCTCATAGCTGCCTGTTCTTGTAGACTGCTGAAGGAGATGAATAGTTGCCGGATTGTAACGATGTTCCTCTCCCTGGCTTCTCATCTTATGTGCGCCTACGCTGTCCAGAGTAAGGTCTGTGGTAAGTCCTAACGGGTCAAATGCTTCTGAATGAAGCTTTTCTACGTTCTCCTCAATATCTTCCAGTGTAATGCCTCCAACACGGCTTACAGTACCTGTGAAATATTTATCGATTACATCCTGAGATACACCAATTGCCTCAAATATCTGTGATCACCCTGATAGGACTGGATAGTGGAAATACCCATCTTGGAAGCGATCTTTACGATACCGCTGATCACTGCATGATTGTAATCATCAACGGCTGCGTAATAGTCCTTATCCAGCATATGTGTATCGATCAGCTCATGGATCGTATCCAGTGCCAGATACGGATTGACTGCACTTGCACCATATCCGAGGAGTGTTGCGAAATGATGTACCTCTCTCGGCTCGCCGGATTCCAGGATAATAGCAAGAGAAGTACTCTTTTTTCGTCTTTACAAGGTGCTGATGTACTGCAGAAACAGCCAGCAGAGACGGAATCGGCATATGGTTTTCATCCACACCTCTGTCGGAAAGCACCAGAATGTTGGCACCATCCCTGTATGCTTTATCAACTTCTACAAACAGACGGTCAATAGCACGCTCCAGCTTTGTACTCTTGTAATAAAGAGTGGAAACAACAGCCACCTTAAAGCCTTCGTAATGCATTTCCTTAATTTTCAGCATATCTGTATTGGTAAGGATCGGATTGTTAATCTTTAATACCTTGCAGTTCTCCGGAATCTGCTCCAGAAGGTTCCGTCTTTTCCAACATAAACGCTTGTGCTGGTGACAATCTCCTCACGGATCGCATCGATCGGCGGATTGGTTACCTGCGCAAAAAGCTGTTTGAAAGTAGTCAAAAAAGCGGTCTGTTCTGTTTGGAAAATACTGCAAGCGGGGTATCCACACCCATAGCTCCGATGCTCTCTGCTCCGTTTAACGCCATGTTTCTGATGGAAGTACGGTACTGCTCGTAAGTGTATCCGAAAGCCTTCTGAAGGCGGGAACGCTGTTCCTCTGTATATTCTTCCATTCTTTCGTTAGGAATCTTGATGTCTTTTAACTGTACCAGATTGCTGTCCAGCCATTCGCCGTATGGCTGTTTTTTGCGCATACATCTCTTTTAATTCGTTATCATCGATGATCTTGCCCTGGACCGTATCTACCAGAAGCATTTTTCCAGGATGAAGACGCTCTTTTAATATGATCTTCTCTTCCGGTACCGGCAATACTCCAACCTCAGAAGAAAGGATCATGCATCCATCGGATGTTACATAATATCTGGACGGACGAAGACCGTTACGGTCAAGCACTGCACCCATCACATCTCCATCTGAGAAAAGAATAGATGCAGGTCCATCCCATGGCTCCATCATAGTGGCATAATACTGATAGAAATCACGTTTTTCCTGGGAAATGGTATCGTTGTTTTGGCCCAGGGCTCCGGAATGGTGATCATTGCCGCAAGGGGAAGCTCCATGCCGCTCATGGTAAGGAATTCCAGCGTATTATCGAGCATTGCAGAATCGGAACCATTTCGGTTGACTACCGGAAGGATTTTCTGCATTTCCCCTTCTAAGTATGGGGACTCCATATTTTTCCTCTCTTGCCAGCATCTTATCTGCGTTTCCCCGGATGGTGTTGATCTCACCATTGTGCACGATGAACCGGTTCGGATGAGCCCTTTCCCAGCTCGGATTTGTGTTGGTACTGAATCTGGAATGTACCATCGCAATCGCAGATTCATACTCCCGATTCTGAAGATCAGCAAAGAAGGTACGGAGCTGACCTACCAGGAACATACCTTTGTAGACAATGGTACGGCTGCTCATGGAAACTACGTAAGTATTATCATTACTCTGTTCAAACTCACGGCGCGGGCAATATACAGTTTACGGTCAAATGCGATGCCTTTTTCCACATCCTCCGGCTTTTTTAACAAATGCCTGCATAATGCACGGCATGCACTCTTTCGCCTTATGTCCAAGAACCTCCGGGAATACCGGCACTGTACGCCAGCCAAGAAGCTCCAGGCCTTCTTTTTTCCACGATGATCTCGAACATCTTCTTTGCCTGGGCACGTTTGATCTCCTGCTGTGGGAAAAAAGAACTGTGCCAATACCATATTCTCTTTCCTCACCGATATCAAAGCCCTCTTTCTTACAGGCTTTTTTGAAAAAATTTATGGGAAATCTGCAGAAGGATACCAACGCCATCACCTGTTTTGCCTTCTGCATCTTTTCCGGCACGATGATCCAGATTCTCTACAATCCGTAATGCGTTGGCAACTGTATCATGGGTTTTTTTGCCTTTGATATTGACAACTGCAGCGATACCGCAGTTATCATGTTCAAATTCTGACGGTAAAGTCCCTGCCTTTTCTGTTTTATCACTTCTTTCATTTTCCTCATCCTTTCTACTGTTGATTAAGAGTTTCCTCTTTGCTTATCTTTATCTACAGCTGCCTGGATAAATCCACGGAACAGCGGGTGAGCATGATTCGGTCTTGATTTGAACTCCGGATGTCCCTGCGTTCCTACAAAGAATGGGTTTGCCGGAATCTCGATCATTTCCACAATGTGACCATCGAGGAGAAGTTCCTGCTATGGTCATGCCTTTTTTCTGCCAGTTCTTTACGGATATGCGTTGTTTACCTCATAACGATGTCTGTGACGTTCCTGAATTTCTTTCTGTCCAAAAGTTCCAGGGATAAAGAACCATCTGCAAGCACACATGGATAACTTCAAGGCGCAGGGTTCCTCCAAGATCTTCCACATCTTCCTGGTCTGGCATAAGGGCGATTACCGGATGGTGGTTTCCGGTGCCAGTTCAATACTGTTGGCATCTTCATATCCAAGTACATGGCGGGCAAATTCCACAATAGCCATCTGCATTCCCAGGCAGATTCCAAGATATGGAATCTTATGTACACTTGCATACTGTGCTGCCATGGTCATTCCTTCTGTACCTCTTTTCCCGAAACGACCCGGAACCAGGATACCATCTACATTGTAAAGCTCTGATCCAGGTTCTTCTCGGTTAACTCTTCGGAATCAATCCAGTCAAGCTCTACTCTTCGCCCTGCATGAAATTCCGCCATGTTTCAGTGCTTCCACCACACTGAGATATGCATCATGAAGCTGTGTATATTTTCCTACCATGGCAATGTTTACAGTTTTATCCGGATGGCGGAGATTTTCTACCATAGCCTTCCCAGTCCGTAAGATCTGGTTTTTTTTTTCAAGTCCCAATGACTGCATGACCACATCTGCCAAGCTTTTTCTCGTTCCATTGCAAGAGGGGCTTCATACAGATATTCCACATCCAGATTCTGAAGTACATGGCTTACCGGCACGTTACAGAACAGGGCAATTTTGGCTCTCAGATCGTCGGTCAGCGGATATTCACTTCTGCATACCAGAACATCCGGCTGGATTCCCATTCCCTGAAGTTCTTTTGACACTTGCCTGTGTCGGTTTTGTCTTCATTTCTCCGGAAGCTTTCAGGTATGGAATCAGGGTTACATGGATAAGGATTGCATTTTTCATGCCCCACATCATGCTGAAACTGACGGATGGATTCAAGGAAAGGCTGGCTTTCAATATCACCTACTGTACCGCCTACTTCGATAATGGCAATCCTGTTTTCATCCGGGGATTTTGCGCGATAGAAGCGGCTTTTGATTTCATTTGTAATATGAGGGATTACCTGTACGGTTTCCTCCTCCAAAGTCTCCATGGCGTTCCTTTTTGTAAAACGGACCAGTAGATTTTTCCAGTTGTCACATTGGAATTTTTAGTCAGGCTCTCATCAATGAAACGCTCATAGTGCCCAAGGTCAAGGTCAGTTTCAGCGCCATCGTCTGTGACGAAGACTTCGCCGTGCTGTACCGGGTTCATGGTTCCGGGATCAATATTGATGTAAGGGTCAAATTTCTGCATTGTGACCTGAAAACCTCTTGCCTTTAAAAAGTCGCCCAAGTGAAGCTGCTGTGATTCCCTTTCCAAGTCCGGACACAACACCGCCGGTTACAAATACGTATTTTACTGCCATCTTTCGATTTCCTCCTCCAATTGCTTTTAATGTGTTTAAAAAAGGCGCCAAAAGGGAGGATTAAGGGGCACTTAACCTATCCATTTCTCTTTGACGCCTTTGTCAAAACAAATTCTTATTCAAAAATATGCTATATAATATATCATTTTTTTGGCTTTGTCAATCCACTTTTTGCTATTTAGTGTTGGGATTAAAAGTTCTTCAAGGAGCGGACGCATTTGGACAATGTGTATTACTCACTCGCCGGCGCAACGCTCCGATGAACTAATCGCTAATCTGCGACTAATGCGTTCGGGAGAGCCCTCACGCATAAGTCTTCGTAAGCGCTGGATTTCATCTCCGCTAAGAGCGCGCCTGAAATGGCTCGCTAGAGCAATCACCATTGCCCGAATGCTGTGTGTCGGCTGGAACTGATGTTATTTAGGAACTTTTAACGAGGGGAGGGGAAGTGATTGGTTTCCCCGATACTTTCTTGGTAATGATAGATTAGGTAAAAAACCAATAAAGTTGCGAAGTATCAACCATCTAAATGGGGTATCGAAAACACATAAAATAATATGTCAAGTTCTTTGTTTGCAAAACAGCCCTAAGAATGTGCAAATACTTCATAGAAATTATAAAAGCCGCTAATTTCCGGCAAAATTCCTATAAACTTTTGTTTCCGATACAATATAGGGAAACCAGTCACTCACCCTCCCCACCTGTTGAAAGTTCCTATGTACAGATAAGTCCCATCCAGTACACAGCATTCGGACAATGGTGATTGCTCTAGCGAGCCATTTCGAAGGCGCGGTTTTAGCGTAGGCGAAATCCACTGCTTACGGAGACTTAATCGTGAAGGCTCTCCTGAACGATTTTAGTCGCAGTTAGCAGTTAGTTCGCTGGAGCGTTGCGCCGGCGAGTGAGCAATCACCATTGTCCGAATGCGTCCGCCTTGAACAACTTTCAACACATTAAATAGCAATTTGGGGTTAAAAAAAAAAAAACAGATGCTGTCGGGATACCATGCTGTCTCATATTTCAAGTCGTTCCCGGCAATATCTGTTTTTTACGATTTTATGGACACCTTAAAAAGGCGCCAGTTTACAACTGCTTAATCAGGCAACTGCAAACTTCTGTAATGTACGGTTAAATTCCTTGCTCTCGCCATGGCACTGT
>VOFJ01001859.1_pt1 | contig 19830 bp, 26 predicted proteins | sample 5384081 | NCBI WGS metagenome assembly VOFJ01 (sample SAMN12384729, study PRJNA508395) | human gut metagenome | isolation source: healthy gut I | host: Homo sapiens
GATCTGGAAAAAGAACCAGTGCGTGCTGGTGCGCCGCGATACCCGCGAGAAAATCTTCGTCTCTCTGGACGAGCTGGAGACTGCGATCCCCGCACAGCTGGAGGCCCTGCGCAAGGACCTGTACGAGCGTGCTCTTGCCAACCGCGAGAAGCGCACCTGGGCTGCCACCACCATGGACCAGGTGAAGGGAGCTGGCCAAGGCAAACACCGGCTATATCAAGACCATGTGGTGCGGCGACCTTGCCTGCGAAATGAAGATGAAGGAAGAAGTCGGTCTGTCCAGCCGCTGCATGCCCCTTTGAGCAGGAGCACCTGAGCGATGTGTGCCCCTGCTGCGGTAAGCCCGCCAAGACCATGGTCTACTGGGGCGTGGCGTACTAAGCTTTCCTTTTTACTGACAATATAACAAAAAAACGGAGCACTTCGGTGCTCCGTTTTTTTCTTGTATTTTGACAATTTTTGTGTTATTATGAATTTGTCGCTTTCAGGCGGCAAGGCACTGCATACAACGGCAGGCGGTTCGGCCCCACTTCCGAAAGGAGGTGAAGCTCATGCCAATTACTTTGACATTCCATATCTTCGGATTGGTATTTACTATCAAGGTAAAAAGCGAGAACCGCCACCCTGGCCGGTGACGGTTCTTAGTTTCTAAGACTGTTCATCAAAAAGGCTGACCGCTTGTCGCAGTGCCTTTTCTGTTTACAGTATACTCATTTTCAAAGGTTCTGTCAAGTGCACGCAGCTTCGTTTCTGCGTGCTTTTTATCGTTCAAACGTGGTGCTCAGAGTGGTCTCCCCAGCTTTCACCCGGGGCAAGGCAGGCGGCGGCTGCACGCTGGCTCCACGCCTGCGGGTCGGTCTCAGCGGCGGGCAGGCTGTGCCACGGCTCGATGCACACAAACCGCACCGGCTTTGCGGGAGCCGACCAGATGAGCGAATAGGGGTAGCCTTCCACATTGCAGGTGATCTTGCGGCCGGTGTCCTTCTCACAGATGCCGATGGTTGCCGGTGCGCAGGCCCGCCATGCAGAAGCTGTCGTTGGCAAACAGGTCATCGGTCAGCGGGATGGCCTGCTGGTTCTTCCACTGGTAATAGCATCTGCCGCTCAGCAGACCGTTGGGGCGGGCGTCGAGAATGACCGGGCTCTCCGGCCGGTCAAAACGGAACTCGTAGTCTGTGGTAGTGTGCTGATCGTCGAAGGGAATGTTGAACGCAGGGTGATAGCCGATGCCGAAACGCAGCTCCCCCGCTGCCGGGGTTCGAGACGGTGAGGGTGTGGTGAAGGGTCTTTCCGTCCAGCCGGAAGGTGCTGGTGAGGACGAAGTCGAAGGGGAACTGCTGCGCCTTCGTGGCCTCATCCGAGCGCAGCTCCAACTGGATGGTATCGCCCTCGGCCTTGAGCAGGGTGTGCTCCATATCCCGGGCAAAGCCGTGCTGACCGCCCTTGTACGTTTTGCCGTCCACCCCAAAGGTGCCGCCGGGCAGCTTGCCCGTCCACGGGAACAGAATGGGAGCGTGGCGCTTCCACACAGCCGGGTCGGCCTGCCAAAGCATTTCTTCGCCCGCTGCATTTTTCAGGCTGACTGCTTCGGCACCGTGGGTGTCCACCGTGAGGGTCAAAAATTCGTTGTGAATGGTTGCCTGCATTGCTGTATTCTCCTTTGTCCTTCTTATTTTCCGGGGTCTTCTGCTTCCAGTATACTCCCCCGTGTGCCAAAAAATAAAGTCCCAGTCCGCCCAGTTTCAGCAGGGCTGTGCCAGCGGCAGGGTGACTGCAAAAGGTAGTGCCGTTTTCGCTGCTGCGTTCCACGGTCACACTGCCGCCATGCAGCAGGGCAATCTCCCGTACAAGCGCAAGCCCAAGCCCAACGCCGCCCATCTCCCGGCTTCTGGATTTATCTACCCGGAAAAAGGGCTGGAAGATGCTTTCCCGGCAGTCTGCGGGGGATACCCGGGCCGGTATCTGCAACGCGCAGTACAGCAGTCTGCTTTTCCTGTTGCAGGGGGTGACGCGCACCGCACCGCCGGGGCGGTTATACTTGATGCCGTTTTCCACCAGATTGAACACCAGCCGGTAGATCAGCGCATCGCTGCCCACCATGCCCAGCTCCGCGCAGTCCTGCTGCAGGGAGCTGTTGTTTTTCTGGGCAAGGGAGGTCAGGTCGGTCAATATCTCCTCCACCAGCGGTGCAAGAGCGATCTGGTCGGTGCGGGAGACTGATTGCAGATTGCTCATCTCTAATAAAGTGCGCACAAGAGCGGTCAGGCGGTCCAGCTGCTCCCGCAGAGAGCGGATCAGCCCGGCAGTTTCGGCGTCCATGGCCGGGTGCTCCTCTGCAAACAGTTCCAGCTTCGTCTGCAAAATAGCCAGCGGGGTGCGCAGCTCGTGGGCGGCATTGCCCGCAAACTGCCGCTGCAACTCAAAGGACTGCGCCAGACCATCCAGCATCCGGTTCACCGACCGGCTCAACTGCCCGAATTCCTGCACAGTGTTTTCGTCCAGACGGGTGGTGGCGATGCTGTCCTGATCGACCTGCTGCGCCTGCTGCGCAAGCTGCTGTAACGGTTTCAGCGCTCTGCCGCTGACAAAATAAGCAATGGCAGCGCTGACGATGGTGACCACGACGGTGATGCACCAGCCCTTGCGGCCGAAAACAGCCTTGGCATCGTAGACCTCCTGCGAAAAATGCGCCAGCAGACTGGACATTTCCTCCTGCGGGATCTCGATGGTCAACGGATCCGCACTGCCGGGCTGGTACTGCATCATAAAGCCGTTGAGGGCATCCATGCCGGTAACGCCGGTGCGGTATAAAAGCAGGTTCATGCACACGCAGGCGCAGGCGATGAGCAGCGCGGTCAGCAGGGTGATGCGCCATTGCAGGGACAAATGTTTCATTGTACCTCGCCTCCGATCTCGTAGCCTTCCCCGATGCGGTTGCGGATGGGGTCATAGCCCAGCGCCGCTTTCAGCTTTTTGCGCAGGGATGAGATGTGCACCCGGATGGAGTTGCTGAAGCTGTCCACACTGCCATCCCAGACGTGCTCGATGAGTTCTTCCTGACTGACCGGGCGTCCCCTGATGCAGCAGCAGATATTCCAGTACGCCGCTCTCCTTCCGCGTCAAAGCAAGGGTCTGACCGTCCACAGCAGCAACGCGGCTGCGGGTGTTAAAGCTCAGCCGTCCGCAGCACAGACAGACGTCTTGCTGAATAAATTTGCGCCGGGTCAGGCTGCGCACCGGGCTTCCAGCTCTGCAAGGTGAAAGGGCTTGGAAAGGTAATCGTTCGCCCCGGCATCCAGCCCCTCCACTTTATCTGCGATTTCACTGCGTGCCGACAAGATCAGCACACAGGTCTCAAGGTCGTGCCGGCGCAGGGTGCGCAGCACCTGCATTCCGTCCACCTTGGGCAGGTTGAGGTCCAGCAGTACAAGATCGTACCGCTCTGCTGCCAGTGCCTCCAGCGCGGCCTCGCCGTCTGCACAGGCATCCACCTCGTACCCGGACAGCCGCAGCTTTCGGGCAATATCCTCCGCAGGGAGTGCTCGTCCTCTACCACCAAAAGGCGCATCTTTGTTTTCCACCTTTCCCATAAAAATTGCGTTTTTTCTTCATTATAACAGATTATAGCAGACGGTGTTAAGATTCGTGTTAAGATTTTTCTTAGCAGAGATTTTATCCCGCATGGTGTATACTGATGCCATCAAACAACAGGAGGCTATGATGTTCATGACAAAAAAAAACAGGCGCAGCTGCTTTTGCTTGCCGCCGGGGTTCTGATGCTGCTGTTCGGCTTATGGCGGGGCGAGGCAGACACCGTATTTTCAAAAGCCATCCGGCTGTGTATGGAGTGCGTGGGCATTGGATAAGAAAAAGCTTTTCTCCCTTGCCCGCTTCCGGGGCTTTATACAAGCCAGGGGGCTACCCTGCTGACCAATCTCCACCTACCCAATTTTGCAAAGGAGCGCTGTATCAGGGCGGCGGAAAATACGTCTGCGTGCCGGGGGCTGAACTGCTATTCCTGCCCGGGCGCGGCCGGTGCCTGTCCGGTGGGAGCATTCCAGGCGGTGGTGGGCTCTTCCAAGTTCCGCTTTTCCTACTACATTACCGGCATCCTCATCCTCTTTGGGGGTGCTGCTGGGGCGGCTTGTGTGCGGTTTCCTGTGCCCCTTCGGGTGGTTTCAGGAGCTGATGCACAAGATCCCATCCCCAAGCTTTCCAAAAAGCTGAAGCCGCTGCGCTATTTAAAGTATGCGGTGCTGCTCATCATGGTGGTGCTGCTGCCTGCGCTTGTTGTCAATGAGATGGGAATGGGTGATCCGTTCTTCTGCAAATATCTCTGCCCACAGGGTGTGCTGGAAGGCGCACTCCCCCTCTCGCTGACCAATGCAGGGATACGCGCCGCGCTCGGCAAGCTGTTCAGCTGGAAGCTCTGTATCCTGCTGGCGGTCGTTGTTGCCAGTGTGGTGTTTTACCGCCCATTTTGCAAGTGGCTCTGCCCGCTGGGCGCGTTTTATGCGCTGCTGAATAAGGTCTCGCTGTTCCAGATGCGTGTAGACACCCACAAATGCGTCTCCTGCGGAGCCTGTGCAAAGGGCCTGCAAGATGGACGTAGACATTACCAAGACCCCCAACCACGCCGAATGCATCCGCTGCGGGATGTGCATGAAAGCCTGCCCCACGGACGCCATTCAGTACAAGTTCGGGCTGGGGAACCAATCAAATACCGAAACAACAAAGGAGTAAAACCATGAAGATCCATCGTATCGCCGCACTTTTTCTCAGCCTTGTGCTGGCTTTCAGCCTTGCCGCCTGCGGGCAGGGGCGCATCTTCTGCATCTTCTGCATCCTCTTCTGCCGCTTCCTCTGCGGCAGCAGAAAGCAAAACCGAGGAGCAGCTGCTGGCCGAGGAAAACGAGATCCTTTCTGCAAACGATGCTCTGTGGGAGAAAGTGTTCTCATCCATGGACAAAAACGTGACCGAAACCACGATCAGCGCCCAACTACGGCGATTTTCTGCTCAGCGCTGTGGAAAAGGCCAAAGATCAGTTCTCGGACGAGGAGTACAAGACCCTGACCGCAGATGCCGAAAAAGATTCGTGCCATCGAGGAGCAGATCGCCGCTCTTGCCCCCGCAGAGGATGCCGCTTCCAGTGCCGCCGCACAGGGCACCGCCTTCCCCAAGTTTGAGGGCAGCGATTTAGAGGGTAACCCGGTGGACAACAGCCTGTTTGCGGGCAACGCCTTTACGGTGGTGAATTTCTGGTTCAACGGCTGCAAGCCCTGCGTGGAGGAGTTGGACGACCTGAACGCCCTGAACGAGAAGGTCAAGGCACAGGGCGGTGAGGTCATCGGCATCAACACCGAGACGCTGGACGGCAACCAGCAGGGCATTGATGCCGCCAAAAAACTGCTGGAGACAACGGGCGCAAGCTACCGCAACATCTACTTTGCCTCCGGCAGTGAGGCCGGCAAGTTTGCACTGAACATCATGGCCTTCCCCCACCACTTACGTTTTTGACCGGGACGGCAACGTTGTGGGGCAGCCCCTGCTTGGCGGCATCGACAAGGAAGAAAACCTTGCCGCTCTGCAAAAAATATCGACGCCGCCCTTGCCAAGGACAGCGCCAAATAAACCTTTCTCCCCTGCCGCCTTCGGGCGGCTTTTTTATTTGCGGTGTGCATTGCCATGCACGCCCGGGTGCGCGGACGGAATACGCTGTGGGAGAAGCATTCCATTTCTCACAGCAAAGGAGCATCCGCCTATGAAAAACACCGGCATTCTACGCATTCAGGCTTTCGGTGCCCGTCAGTCCTCGCCCATCGAGGGTGTTCTCGTCACCGTGTCCGGCAACGGCTTTACCGCTCAGCGTATCACCGACGAGACCGGCACCGCTGCCGACCTCTCCATTGAAGCTCCCTCCTGTGCGCTGTCTCTGCAGGAGGACAACACCATCCGGCCCTATGCCGTTGTGGACCTGACTGCCGCAAAGGCAGGCTTCCGCACCGTGCGCATTCAGGGTGTGCAGATCTTTGCCGGGCAGGTCACACTGGCCCAGCCGGAGATGATCCCCGAGACCGAAGAGGATCGCGACGTGGTAAACCCGCCCATAGTTATCCCGGAGCACTCACTGTTCACCGGCGACGGCGGCAGCGGCCCGGACCCCATGGAGAACTGCGTGCCCCGGGTGCTGAGCCGGGTCATCATCCCCAAGAACATCACGGTGCATCTGGGCAAGCCTGCAGCCTCCGCACGGAACGTGACCGTCTCCTTCCGGGATTATATCGCCAATGTGGCGTCCAGCGAAGTATATCCCACATGGCCGGAGCAGGCCCTGCGGGCCAACATCCACTGTCAGATCTCGCTGGCGCTCAACCGCATCTACACCGAGTGGTATCCCAGCAAGGGCTATACCTTCAACATCACCAACTCCACCAGCTATGACCAGTATTACGTCCACGGACGCACGGTTCGACGTGATGGTGCGCATCACCGACGATATCTTCAACACCTATCTCCGCAAGACCGGCACCGTGAACCCCTACTACTCTGAATACTGCGACGGTAAAATCGGTCACCTGCCCGGGTCTCAAGCAGTGGGGCACCGTGACGCTGGCCAATCAGGGCCGTAACGCCTTGCAGATCCTGAAGTATTACTACGGCAACGACATTGAGATCATCCGCACCTCGAACATCCAGTCTATCCCCCCAGAGCTACCCCCGGTTCGCCCATCCGGCAGGGTGACAGCGGCACAGCAGTGTTCACCCTGCAGCGCCAGCTGAACCGCATCACCAAGGACTATCCCTTCCTCGGTCTGCTGACTGTGGACGGCGTGTTCGGGGCCCGGATGGCTGCCACGGTCCGGGCGTTCCAGAAGCAGTTCAACCTTACCGCCGACGGCGTAGTGGGGCGGCAGACATGGTACAAAGATCAGCTATATCTACGTTTCGGTCAAAGATCTGGCCGAGCTGACCAGCGAGGGCGAGGTGTCCAGCGGCACCCTCTCCGGACGGCACATGGGGCGGCACCGGTCCTGCGCACCGGCTCCACCGGCAGCGCCGTGGAGCAGCTGCAATTCTGGCTGAACACCCTGGCCCAGTACAATTCCGCCATCCCCTCGGTGACAGTGGATGGCGTGTTCGGCAGCGGCACCGCCGCAGCGGTGCGGGCCTTCCAGCGCAAATACGGCCTGACCGTGGACGGCGTGGTGGGCCGCACCACCTGGACCGAGGTATACGACCAGTTCCGCAGCATCCAGTCCGACAAATTTTGGTACCCCTAACGCCTACCTTCGGCACCGCCCTGCGCCAGGGCAGCAGCGGCCAGGAACGTCCGGCTGGTGCAGTTCTGGCTCAAGATCGCGCGCACGGTGTACCAGACCTGAACAACGCATCACGTGGACGGCAGTTTCGGCAGCTGCCACCACAGCGGCTGTCGCAGCGGTTCCAGACGCTACTTTCGGGCCTGACCAGCGACGGGGTGGTGGGCCGCACGACATGGCGAAAGCTGTACGAGGTGTGCCACGACATCGCCAACAAGCTGCTGTCACGCTTTCAGCCTGCGCCCCGGCGAGCTATCCGGCATTCTGCGCAAAGGAACGTGGAGCTGCAGTTCCCACCTCCTCAGCTGGCTTACCAGAACTGTCAACCTGCTGAAATGCCCAGGATCGGTACGCGAGCGGCGATGGAGCGGCCGACGGCGGTTTGTCGACGCCCGCGCCTGTACCGCACCGAGCTGCGCACCGAGAACGCTGCTTCGGCCCGGAAGAGACCGCCGCCGTCCGGCTGACACAGCGCGGCCGGGCCAGCAGGACCGGCACCGTGGACAGCGAAACATGACGCGCCGTAGCCCAGAGCTGCCACCACTCCCAAGCAACAGGAATGAGCGATGGCAACGACTTCTGGAATCTACGACGCCTACGAAAACAAGGCGCAAAACCCGAACAGAGAAACGACCCCATGCCCACAGCACCGGCACCACCCTGCGTGCGTAGCCCAAAATCCGCCGTCGGCCCCACCCTGGACGGACTCATTGCGACTGCCATGGAGGCGTGGAACCTGACTCCGCCGCAAGTACGGCAAGGGCATCCCGGTAAGGCCGCCGCATCTGGGAGGCGGCCACGGCACCCGCAGCCGCGCACTACGCGGGCGTATCCTTGACGTGGCTGAGCTCGACCCGGGACCGCCTGCACGGCTATCTACAATGCGGCCTGGGGCACCGGGGGCATGGGGCTAATGTGGGAGCCGCTGAGCCAGACCCCCACATGGTGCACATGGATCGCCGTTATGGCACGCCCTGCCTGCAGCGGCACCACGGCAGGCTACCCCCCCCACCCTGCGGCGGGGTAGCCGCGGCTGCTATGTGATGATCCTGCAGGACGCGCTTTCCACGCTGGGCTACCAGACCGGGAGCCGCATCGACGGCATCTTCGGTGCCCCGGACGGAGGAAGCGCTGAAAGGCTTCCAGCGGCGCACGAGCCTGCGTGTGGACGGTGTGCGGCTGCAACAGCTGGAAAGATCAGCACCGCCGTCATCGGCGTGGGACGGACAAAAACAACGATTGATTAGCAGAAACTCCCCCAGTCACCTTCGGTGCCAGCCCCCTCGGAGATGGGGCCTTTGGCAAAACCGCAAGCTTTTCCTCTTCGCCAGAGGCTCCCTCATTGAGGGGAGCTGGCAAACCCAAAGATTTGACTGAAGGAGTTTCCCCCGTGAAACATCCTTCGCTTCCCATCACCGAAAGTTGAAACTTTCTCCCCCATCTGCCCTTTTCGTTGCGCAGGCAGGCAAAACGTGCTAAAATAGCCCTATTATCAAAAATGATCCGTGTTAAAGAGGGGTATCAGGATATGCAATTTTCCAAACGACTGGATCTGTTCGGCGATGAGATCTTCGCCGCACTGAACGAAACGCAAAGGTGGAACTGGAAGCTCAGGGCCGTACCATTTATAATCTGAGCGTCGGCACACCGGACTTTGCGCCTGCCGAGCACATCCGCAAGGCCATGATGGACGCAGCCGCCGCCGACCCGCAGAACTGGAAGTACAGCCTGCGCGACCTGCCTGAGCTGCTGGATGCTGTGTGCGGCTACTACAAGCGCCGCTTCGGCGTAGAGATCACGCCGGATCAGGTGGCCAGCTGCGCCGGCAGTCAGGAGGGCGTGGGCCACATCGGCATGGTGCTGTGCGATGGGGGCGACACCGTGCTGCCCACCCCTGCTACCCGGTGTTCATTGCGGGCAGTCTGCTGGGCGGCGCAAAACCCTGGTATTACCCGCTGACCAAAGAGCATGGCTTTCTGCCTTACGTGAAGGATATCCCGGAGGATGTGGCCCGCAAGGCAAAGTACATGATCGTCTCCCTGCCCGCAAACCCGGTGGGCAGCGTGGGCACGCCGGAGCTGTACGCCGAGCTGGTGGCCTTTGCAAAGAAGTACGATATCCTCATCATCCACGACAACGCCTACAGCGACATCATCTTTGACGGAGCCGTGGGCAACAGCTTCTTCAACACGCCCGGTGCCATGGATGTGGGCGTGGAGTTCTTCAACCTTTCCAAAAGCTTCAACGTTACCGGTGCCCGCATCAGCTTCCTTGTGGGCCGCAGGGACGTGGTAGCCGCCTTTAAAAGCTGCGCGGTCAAATCGATTTCGGCATGTTCCTGCCGGTGCAGAAAGCCGCCATCGCCCGCCCTGACCGGCCCGCTGGACATGGTAAAGGCCCAGTGCGGCCTGTACCAGCAGCGCCGCGATGCCTGTGCGGCGGTCTGCGTTCCATCGGCTGGAATGCCGGACAGCCACGGCAGCATGTTCGTGTGGGCTCCCATCCCGGCAAAGAAAGTATGCAAGAGAGCATGGACTTCTGTCTGAACTTGATCGAAAAGAGCGGCGTGCTGTGCACCCCCCGGTTCCAGCTTCGGCCCCGAGCGGCGAAGGCTATGTGCGCTTTGCCCTGACCCCTGCCGTTGGAGCGCATTGCTGAGGCGGTACAGGCGATCAAAAAGCGGATCCTGAAGAAATAACGGAAGGCGTCCATGCGGCGTGGTGCGTTATTTTGCCAGCCGGGCACACGCGGCAACCGCAGAGCCCTCCGAGCCATGTGCGTGGTTGCATCAATGTCCTATCAGCCGCTGCAGGGCCTCTTTGGTGGTCCAGGCGATGTGCGGCGGAGGATGGCATTGGGCAGACTGCGCAGGCGGCTGTCCTGCGGAGCGGCTCGGTGCCAAAGGCATCGGCCCCATAATAGGCCAGCTGCCCGCTCTGCAGGGCATCGGCCACGGCTTCCTCGTCCACCAGCGCACCGCGGCGGTGTTCAGCAGGATCATGCCGGGCTTTGCCTTGGCCAGTGCCCCGGCATTGATGAGCCCCCGGGTAGCGGGGCGTCGCCGGGCAGTGAAGGCTGAGGACATCGCACCGCCTCAGCAGGGTGTCAAACTCCACGAACTCCACACCGTCGGCGGCGTATTCCGGGCCGGACGGTGCGGGTGCAGACCAGCACAGCACCTCCATGCCAAAGGCTCTGGCAATGCGGGCCGACTGCCGCCCGATGCTGCCATAGCCGTAAACGCCATAGGTCTTGCCGTAGAGCTCCATCTGGGGCAGCAGGCCGATGCTCTCCGGGATATCCAGCTGCCAGCATCCCTGCTTGACGGCACGGTTGTAGCGCTCCGCGCACTGGCAGATGGCCAGCAGCAGGCTGAAGGTCATCTGCGCCACACTGTCGGTAGAATAGCCCGGCACGTTGGCCACGGCCACGCCGTGGCGGCGGCAGGCTTCCAGGTCCAGATTGTCGGTGCCTGTGGCGATGATGCCCACCCATTTTCAGGTTCGGGCACTGCTGTAAGATCTTCTCATCCACGCGGCACTTGTTCAGCAGAACGATGTCCGCATCTCCAATGCGGGGGCGATCTCCTCATAGGCGGTGCGCACATAGCTCACGGTGTCGGGCACCAGCGCCTTCACCCGGACCAGTCCAGGTCGCCCGGCTCCATCACATAGCTTTCCAGAATGACTGCTTTCATGGTTCTTCCTCTCTTTTCACACTCTCGTTGTTATGCCGGGTACATGGCCAGCAAGGTCTCCTGCCCGGCGGTCTGTCGGCTGTCCAATGCCGCATACCCGTTTGCCAGCAGACGGCCAGCCGGGCACGGTCCTGCAGCGGCACCCACACCGGCACCGGGTCCCGGGCCGCGCACCCGGCGGCCAGCACAAAAGCAGGGTGCCAGACTGTTCAGCGGGCGCAGGGCCCGCAGCGCCAGCCCTGCCGGATGTACAACGGCAGCAGAGCGTCGGACTGCGCGGTGCATTCCAGCACCGCCAGCACCCGCCCGCCCCGGGCAGGCGCGCCCTGCCCGGGCAAAAGGCCGCCCGGAGCAGCGGTTCTGCAGCATCGGGCTGATGCAGCACCGGCGGCGTGAGGAACTGCCCGCCCTCCACACCGCGCCAGCCTGCCCAGGCCGCAGGGCCGCGGCAAAGGGCCGTGTCAGCATTCAGCGGTTGGAGCAGCACAGCTCCGCCCGGAGCCCCGGCGGCATCGCACACGCCGCACACCTCGCCTACGGTAAAGCATCCGCAGCACCTCGCTGCGGGGGCGGTAAAGACTGCCTGCCTCGCCCCGGAGCAGAAAAAAACAGAATTCCTCGGCGGAAAACCCCGCACCGGCACCCGCGGCGGGTCACAAACCTGGATCATTTTGGGTCCCCCATTCTTTTTCTGGAATGCTCTCAGCATACCGAAAAAGCGGGTGCGAACCGGCTCGAAACCGCGCTGCCTTATTCCAGCACGACGTCCTCGCTCAGGACCTGCCCGATGGGCTTGGCAATGCACAGATCTGCCTGGGCGTCGGCCCCGGTGGGCTGCATGTTGATGACCACCAGATGGTCACCCCGGAAGTACCGGATGAGCCCTGCTGCCGGATACACCACCAGACTGGTGCCGCCGATGATGAGGGTATCCGCATGACGGATGGCGTTCACCGCGCCGGACAGCACCTCCTCGTCCAAACCTTCCTCATAGAGCACCACATCTGGCTTGGATGATGCCGCCGCATTTTTTCGCAGCGGGGCACCCTGGTGCTGTTGGCGATGTAGTCCACATCATAAAAGGCCCCGCAGCGGGTGCAGTAGTTGCGCAGGGTGGAGCCGTGGAGCTCGTAGACGGTCTGGCTGCCGGCGGCCTGGTGGAGGCCGTCGATGTTCTGGGTGATGACAGCCTTCAGCTTGCCCTGCTTTTCCAGCTTTGCCAGACGCAGGTGTGCGGCGTTGGGCTTGGCTCCCTTTACAATGAGCTTATCGCGGTAAAAACCGGTAGAACTCCTCCGGGTTCTGTTCCCAGAAGGTGTGGCTCAGAATGGTCTCCGGCGGGTAGTCGAACTTCTGGTGGTACAGCCCGTCCACGCTGCGAAAATCCGGGATGCCGCTCTCGGTGGACACCCAGCCCCGCCGAAAAAGACGATGCGGCTGCTCTTTTGCCAGAATCTCTTCCAATGCCTGTACCATAAACGCAAACGCCCCTTTCCTCATGGCTGATTTTGTGCGTTAAGATACCATCAGTATAGCACATTCTGGCCAGAAAGGAAGCGTTGGTTTTTGAACGTCTGGTACATCAACAGCATGCTGGGCACCCTGCGGCTGGAGGAAGAGGACGACGCCCTGTGCGGGGGTACAGCTGTGTCCGGACGGCGTGCCGGACCTGGAGCCGCTGCCCCGCAAGGTCTGGCGAGACGCCCCTGCTGCAGGAAACCGAAGAGCAGCTCAACGAATACTTTGCCGGGGCACGGCGGGAGTTCGACCTGCCGCTGGCCCCCCAAAGGCACCGCCTTCCAGAAAGCGGTCTGGGCCGAGATGAACAAGATTCCCTACGGCGAGGTGCGCACCTACGGTCAGCTGGCCGCGGCCCTCGGCAAACCAAAGGCCGCCCGCGCCGTGGGCGGGCCTGCCACTGCAACCCCATTGCCATCATCCAGCCCTGCCACCGGGTAGTGGGTGCCAACGGCTCCCTCACCGGCTACGCCTACGGGCTGGAGGTAAAGGAGTAATCTGCTGGAGCTGGAGCAGGATTAAGGGGCGCAAAAGCCTCCCCCACCACAGTGGGGAGGCTTTTTATCGCTGATGTTCCGCAAACATCCTGCCCAGTTCCGGCAGGATGTCGTGGGGCAGCATGCCGTATTCGCCGTGGACGGCGGCGGCACGGTCGGCGGCGGCACCATGCAGGTACACCGCACAGGCGGCAGCCTCATAGGCGGGCAGGCGGCAGGCCAGCAGGGCGGCGGTCATGCCCGCCAGCACGTCCCCGCTGCCGCCACGGGAAAGGCCGGGGTTGCCGGTGGGGTTCACGCACACCGGCGGCCGTCCGGGGCCGCTACCACCGTGCGGGCACCTTTGAGCACCACCACGGCGTTCCACGCCTGCGCAACCGCAGGGCCGTGCCCTCCCGGTCGGCGTTGATCTGCGCCGCCGACAGGCCGGTCAGCCGGGCCATCTCGCCGGGATGGGGCGTCGACGATCAGCTCCCCCGCCGGGTGTGGGAAGGCTGCCCCTTCTGCCAGCAGACCGGGCTGCGGCGTTCAGACCGTCGGCGTCCAGCACGGCGCTGCCCGCAAAACCGGGCAGGAGCGTGCCCCGCCAGCATCCGGGTCTCGGCGGCACGGGCCGCGCTCTGGGCCGTATAGCCCAGCCCGGGGCCCGCCAGCAGGACAGAGGCCTTCTGCCGCCGGATGCGGTCGATATTCTGGGGCGAGATGCCGCCCTCTGCGCCCGCTTCGCAGGGGCAGAGGCAGCACTCGGGCAGGCGGGCGGCCACAGCCGCCAGCACCGGTTCCACGCTGGCCAGCGTGACGATGCCGGCCCCGGTGCGCAGGGCACCTTCCACGGCCAGCGCCGCCGCGCCCCGGTAGGACGCACTGCCCGCCACCGCCAGCACGGAGCCAAAGGTCCCTTTATGTGCGTCCCGGGGGCGGGGCTGGATCTTTTGCCAAACAAAATCAGAAGTTGTTTCGAACATAGGCTTCTCCTTTCGGGTGAGATTTCGCCCTCTCAGTCAAAGCCTTACGGCTTTGCCAGCTCCCTCAAAGGGGGAGCCTATTGCGGGTCTTGGATAAAGGCAGCATTGCCTCTCCCTTTGGGAGAGGTGGCAGCGCGTAAGCGCTGACGGAGAGGGCGAGGATGTTACCCTTCCCCTGCAAATACCTCCGGATCTCCTTTTCCGCCTCCTGCACTTCCTGATGGAACATGCGGGCAGAGACACGGAGGGCACCATGGCCCAGAATGATGACCTGTTCCATGCCATCGGAGGTGGCCACGCGGACGCGGCGGCCCTTGCCGATCTCGTGGGTGACACGCTCGATGAACATATCGGCGGTCTCGGCTTCCCGGGTGTAGACCACATGGATATTGTGGTACTGCTCAATGGTACCGGGGCTGCCGGGCACCCGGTAGGCGTCGAACACAAGGATGAGAACGCACTTCTTGAACCCCTGATAGTTGCACAGGATGTCCATCAGCTTGTGGCGGGCGGCTTCGAGGCTCTGTTTGGAAAGTTCGTTCAGCTCGTCCCACGCGAAGATGATGTTGTAGCCGTCCACCAGCAGATATTCGGGGGCGATCTCCCACTGCTCGGCGTTGAAATCCGGCCGCTCGCTCTTTTGCACCGGGCGGAACGCCGCCAGCGGGTCGCGTTTGATGGGGCCGTAGGTCTGCTCGAAAATTTTCAGCAGCTCGGCGTCCTCTTCCAGCGTGGCACGGTAAGCGGCCATCCGGCGGGGACGGGCCTGCACCGCTTCCTCGGTCTTTGCAGTCTTGCCCCAGCCGCTGTCCACATGCATGTGGCTGCGCACCTGCTCCCAGGGCACCACAAAGCCCGCCCCGTGGGCGCAGAACACCGAGTCCGCCGGGTTGTCGAGATCGTGCTCCGGCTCGTAGCCCACGGCGGCGATGACTTCCTCCGCGTTGTGGCAGGGGCGGTAGCCGTCCAGCGTCAGGTTCAGGTGTCCCCTGCCCCGGGTGTAGCTGACCACCTCCATAGGGTAGCTGCGCATGGTGGAGGCCGGTGCCGTGCCGGTAAGCAGGGTGGTATCCCCGTCGGCTCCGGTCTCGGGCGGGTCAAAGCTGCCGCCCATGTTCTGGATATCATTCATGGCGCGGCCCACGTTGTCAGAGGGCAGCTCCAGCCGGAAGGCATACCACGGCTCCAGCAGCTGGGTCTTGTGGATCTGGTTTGCCATCATAAGGCCCTGCCGCACGGCGCGGTAGGTGGCCTGCCGGAAGTCGCCGCCCTCGGTATGTTTGAGATGGGCGCGGCCCGCGATGAGGGTGATCTTCACATCGGTCAGGGGGGGTGCCCCGATGAGCACGCCCAGATGCTGCTTTTTCCTCAAGATGCGTCAGCACCAGCCGCTGCCAGTTCTTGTCCAGCACCTCTTCCCGGCAGTCGGCGGCAAACTGCATTCCGCTGCCCCGGGGCAGCGGCTCCAGCTTGAGGTGGACTTCCGCATAATGGCGCAGGGGCTCGTAGTGGCCCACGCCCTCCATGGCTTCGGTGATGGTCTCCTTATACAGGATGCCGCCGGGTCCGAAGCTTACCTCCAGACCGTACCGCTCGGCCAGCAGGCTTTTGAGCACTTCCAGCTGGATCTCGCCCATGAGCTGGACATGGATCTCGCCCAGCGTCTCGTTCCAGACCACATGGAGCTGGGGCTCCTCCTCTTCCAGCCGGTGGAGCTTGCCCAGCGCGGCGTGGATGTCCGCGCCCCCTCGGGCAGCAGCACCTGATAGCTGAGCACCGGCTCCAGCACGGGCAGGTCGCTGTCCCGCTCGGCCCCAGCCCCTCGCCGGGGTGGGCCTGGGTCAGGCCGGTGACGGCACAGACCTGCCCCGGGCCGATGCCTCTGCCAGCGTATATTTTGCGCCGGAGTAAAGCCGCAGCTGGTTGGCCTTTTTTCGGCCCAGGGCTCGCCGTCCGCTTCGCCGGTGAGCTGGGCTTTGACCTTTCAGCTCGCCGCCCGTCACCCGCAGCCAGGTCAGGCGGGTGCCCCCTGCTCGTCCTGGCTGAGTTTAAACACTTTTGCCCCAAAGGCATCCAGCGCCGGGGCCGGGCGGGGTAGGTATCCAAGGCCCTCCACCAGGGCGTCCACACCCTGCAGTTTGAGGGCTGAGCCAAACCAGCAGGGGAAAAACATGCCGCCGGGCAATGGCGGGAATGAGCTCGGTATCCGTCAGGGCGCCCGCGCTCCAGCATCGGCCTCCATCAGCCGCTCATCGCAGACAGCCAGCGCCTCGTTCCGGGTGTCCTCGTCCGCCCCAAAATCCCAAAGCCCATCGCCCAGCCGGTGGTTGAGCTGTTCCAGCAGTTTTCTTTGCCCGGGCCGGGCAGATCCATTTTATTGATGAAGACGAAGGTCGGGATATGATATCGCCGCAGCAGACGCCAGAGCGTCTCGGTATGGCTCTGCACGCCGTCCGTCCCGCTGACAATGAGGACCGCGTAGTCCAGCACCGCGAGCGTGCGCTCCGTCTCGGTGGAAAAAGTCCCACATGGCCGGGGGTGTCCAGCAGGGTGATATTCGTCTTCCCGTTTTCAGCAGGGCCTGCTTGGAAAAGATCGTGATGCCACGCGCCTTTTCCAGCGTGTCGGTGTCGAGGAAGGCATCCTTGTTATCCACCCGGCCCAGCTTGCGGATGCTGCCCGCGCGGTAGAGCATCGCCTCGGAGAGGGTGGTCTTGCCGGAGTCCACATGGGCAAGGATGCCCACCACCAGCTGTTTGGCCCTTTTGTTTTTCTGCTTCCATGGCCGCTCCTTACATTGCGCACGCGATCAGGCTGATGACGACCAGCGGCAACCCAGCATCAGGTTGGACAGCAGGCTGCAGAACACGCGCTCCTCCGGCTCCAGCTCCTCGAAGGAGACGATGCGCTCATCGGCAAAGTCCACGATGGACTTGGTGGAGTGGAACTTCTTCTTTTTTGCCCAAATCCTTAAACTCTTCGCCCAGATGATGGATGGTCACACCGTCCAGACGCAGGTAGTTCACCCACGCCCACGCCAGCAGCACGACCCCCAGCAGCAGGGCCGGGGCCTGCCACATGGTAAACGTGCCGTCGCTGACGTAGCGGTCCCACAGCAGCATCAGCACCACCACGGACACCCGGGTGACAGATTTATACAGAATGGGGCGGAACATATATTTTTTGATACATCGAAACCAGCTTTTTCATCCGTGTACTCCTTAATATAGGGTTTATTCAGTAGTATTGTAGCATGATTTTTATGAAAAAAGATAGCCGCTTTGCGTTTTCCAACTTTCGTTGTATCCATTCGTCATCTTGTAAAAGGTATGACTTCTTTCCATTCCTTTTTTTTTTGCCGTCATTTTTCAGAAAAAAGCATCCGTTACCATTTTGTTTCTATTTCAGCGCTGTATGTCATTGACTTCTTTTTGCCCACAATGTTAGAATACGAAAGGTGCGGTCCCGGGCGCTTTGTGCGTTTTTGGCCGGAGCGCGCCGTTTTTTGCATTTAGGATAGGAAAAAAGGAAAACAATATCTCGGAGGAGCGTATCTCAATGAACATCGATTTTGAGTCCCGCAACATCACCCGCCGCAGCTTCCTGAAGGGCGCAGGCGTCGTGGGTGCCGCCGGCCTGCTGTCCGCCTGCGGCGGCAGCGTCCAACAACTCCGGCAGCTTCGACGGCTGCTTCCGGCGCGGAAGCCCCCAACTCTACCGGTGCCACCCCCCTCAAGGAGTACATCTCCGGGAGTCGCCAACCGTGAGATCGAGAGCTGGAACCTGCTGTACAGCCAGACCCCACCGACGCAAACGTCGTCACCAACCTGTGGGACGGCCTGATGAGCTTCGACTGCTACGGCAAGCTGGTGCCCGCCATCGCCACCAGCTGGGGGCCAACGAGGACTCCACCGTCTGGACCTTCCACCTGCGCGACGATGTGGACTGGGTGGACTGCAACGGCGAGGTGAAGACCATCACCGCCACCGATTTTCTGGTCGGTCTGAGTGGGTGCTGAACGCCTCCAAGAACGAGGCCAACAACACCTCCATGCCCCCCTGTACATCGTGGGCGCTGAGGAGTACTACGAGCAAAGACCAAGGATGGGCGATGCTGCCGCCGCCGACCTGCACCTATCAGGATATGCTTTGGACGCAGGCGTGGGCCTGAGGCTCCCGACGACTACACTCTGGTGTTCACCTGCAAGACCCTGCCCCTATTTCGATACCGTGGCCGCCTACAACAGCTTCTACCCCGCCTGAGGACCTGATCAACGAGCTGGGCATCGAGGGCTTCCGCGCCTGCGACAACACCAATATGTGGTACTGCGGCCCCTATATCGTCGAGGAGTATATCCAGGGCAACACCAAGAGCTATATCCCCAACCCCACTACTACGATGCTGCCAACGTCAGCCGCTTCGAGCGTCTGACCGTGACCATGATCTCCGATGAGGCCATCGCATTCCAGCTCTACCAGAACCGCGAGCTGGACGAGATCGACCTGAACGAGAGCACCATCACCACCATCACCTCCGACCCCAACAACGAGTACAACAGCCAGCTCTGTGAGAAGCGCGCCCGCCCCACTGCCTACGCCATGCACTTCAACTACCAGAAGAACAACGCCGACGGCACCCCCCGGATGTGAACTGGAACAAGGCCATCGCCAACACTGCTTTCCGTCAGTGCTTCTACCGCGGCCTGAACCTGAAGGCATGGTTCTCCCGCTACAACAAGATCAACCCCCCTTGAAGTGCGAGAACGACTACTACACCATGAAGGGTCTGTGCTACAACACGCAGGGCGCTGAGTACACCACTCTGGTGGCCAAGGAGATGGGCTTCGACGCGCTGAGAAGTACGATGGCGAGACCATGATCCGCCTGCGTGCCAACGGCGGCGACATCTCCGCCCTGAAGAAGCAGGCCATGGAGGAGCTGGAGCGCCATCGGCGTCACCTTCCCGTCAGGCTACCTACTTCATCATCGCCAGCAGCACCTCTGCAGACTGGACAACGCCACCATCCTGAAGCAGTGCTTCTCCGACAGCTTCGGCGATGACTTCATCAAGCTGGACGTCCAGACCTACGTTTCCAGCCTGACCCAGGAGGTCCGCACTCCTCAGCTCCAGAGCTTTGTCATCAACGGCTGGAGCGCCGACTTCGGCGACCCCGTCAACTTCCTCGGTCAGGAGACCCTCCATGACGACAATGCTTTCTACTCCCACTACTACTCCAACATCGCCCGGGTGGCTGAGGCTCCTGCCGACTACCAGAAGGACCTGATGGATGCTTTCGAGCAGTACACCGATCTGGTCAATGCCGCCAACGCCATCGTCAACGACACCGACGCCCGCTACGAGGCCTTCGCCAAGGCTGAGGGCCTATATGCTGGAGAACGTGCTGGTCAGCCCCACCTACTACGACATCGCATGGTCTCTGACCCACGCCAACGAGTACACCAAGATCAACGCCATGTTCGGCCCCTGCAACTACAAGTCTGTCAACTGGGGGAGACTTCCGAGGACGCCTATACCACCGCTCAGTACGAGGAGTTTGCCAAGGCTTTCGACGCTGCTATTCAGGGCTAAGCAAGCAACAAAAGTCATTCTATTTCAGCCGTCACATGAAATCTTTTCATTTTTATGTGTTAGCTGAATCAATAAGATTCAATCCGTGTCCGAGTTGTTTTTCTTGACTTCCCGCCTGTGGGATGATAGAATATTTGCAATCGATACGGGTTCTGCAATGGCGCAGAAACAGATCAATAAAATCTGTCTCTGAGCCCTTTTTGTACCCCTTTTTAGGTAAAGTAGTATGGACAGGATAGGGATT
>VOFJ01000818.1_pt1 | contig 19829 bp, 35 predicted proteins | sample 5384081 | NCBI WGS metagenome assembly VOFJ01 (sample SAMN12384729, study PRJNA508395) | human gut metagenome | isolation source: healthy gut I | host: Homo sapiens
ACCGAGAAGGCGAAGGAGATGCTGCTGGAGCGATCTGACGGAAAGCTGGATGGGCTCATGAGCGACTACCAGCGGAATCTGGACAACGTGGGCAAGATCTATCAATCCATCGCCTCTTCCATGGCGGATAAAGCGGGTAAGGACGTTACCCTGAAGCTGGGGTGATTGTCATGACGACATACAGAGAACAGGTTATGGAAACTACCAAACTCGCATGCCAGGACATCATCGACCGAATTGAAGAGCTGGTTCCGGATACGGAAGGCGTGATCTCCACCGAGATTCATATTCGTATTCCGACGATGACGGACAAGGCTGATTCCATTCCGACATGCGAGATCCACACAGAGGTCTATCCAAAGATGCGGACCGTCGAAAAATCATCGAGGTGATTTCCGATGTATGAGAGTAACCTTTGGGCGCCTCAAGGCTGGCAATGCCCGATCTGTAAGCGTGTATATTCTCCGACTACGCCGATGTGCTATAGTTGCGGGAATCATCAGCAGACCATAACAATGGATCATGTAACAGTTCCGATGATAAAGGAGGATAACCGCAATGAACAAAGTTCCAGTTGCCTCGACGGAAGTGCTTTTTAGTGAGCTTCGACCTGACACACGGCAAGGACAATCGCCTGTGTATTGTGGGGGAAAGAAGGATGGCGACAAGGGAGCGATCACGATCGTGAATGCCTTTGAGGGCCAGGATGCCGAGGATATTTTCAAACTGCTGTCCACAGCTGACCATGAGAAAAAGCCATGGAGCGAAGACCACGGGTATTATCGTTGCCCATACTGCAATTCGAATTTGATGATGATTTGCCGTATGCGTGCAGAACACCTGATTTCCACATGCCGAAATATTGTCCGGATTGTGGAAAACCAATCTTGATGAATCAGGAGGAAAAAGAAAAATGAAGATCGGTATTAACATTACTAAACCTATGATGCCCGGCCAGTATATTCTGGATGTCGATCCTGCCCGAAGCGTTGGGATCGAGCGGGTGATTTTCAATGCACCAGCGACTATCGTGATTTGGAAAGACGGTTCCAAAACGGTGGTGAAGTGTGCCAAGGAAGACTTTGACCCTGAGAAGGGCCTTGCCATGGCGATCGCCAAGAAGGCGCTTGGCAACAAAGGCTCCTACTACAGCGTGTTCAAGAAGTGGCTGCCAGATATTTCCGGTGAGGACACAGATGGCGACAAAGAGCTGTTTGAGCAGATGAAGCTGGATCTGGATACTACTCCGATCAAGAAGGCATTCAGCGACTTTGCCAATAATGTGAATAATTTCACAAAACGTTTTCACAAGGACAATGAGGAGAATGTGAAATGAGCTTTCAGTACGACGATTACCTGAGGGGCCATATTTCCGCAGTCCAGAAAGCAGCCGACTGGATCATTCTTCACTGCCAGGACATAATTCCTAAGATGGACGAGTACAAGCTTCGGTGCCACATTTCCATGCATGACGACAGCAAGCTATCTCCTAAAGAATATGATGCTTACGACGCATATTTCTATGGCGGCAACAAATCCCACAAGGTTGTTACTGACTTCAATTATGCGTGGTTGCATCATATTCACTGCAATCCGCATCACTGGCAGTATTGGATTCTGGTGCACGATGATGAGCCGGAAGAGATTCTGGAAATGCCATTGGAGTATGTGATCGAAATGATCGCTGACTGGTGTAGTTTCAGTTTCCGCAGCGGCAATCTTCGTGAGATCTTCGGCTGGTATGACAAGCATAAGGAGATGAAGCTCCACCCCAAGACCAGAAAAAGTCGTCGAGGATATTCTGGCAAGGATCAAGGTGGAGCTGGATAAGGAGGAAGCCGATGAGAAGGGATAACGGCGCGGCTGGCGGCATGACCCTGAGCGGAACGCTGGCCGTTATATTTATCGTGCTCAAGCTCGTTGGTGTGATCCATTGGTCATGGCTGTGGGTGCTCGCTCCAATATGGGCGCCCACGGCTATACTTGCTGTTGTCCTGTTTTGGGCCGTTTGCAAGTATAAATGATCCAATGCGTAAAGGAGAAAAATGATGGATTTCAAGGTGACAGGAGGAACCCATCATGTTCAGACTGATTCAAACAAGCGACACCAGGGGTGACTGTACTGCGAGCTACGATGTCCAGCTGGATAAAGAGTACACCGTAAAAAGAATTTCTGGAGACGGTCCTGACGCAGAAGGCCGACGAATGGGGCGCGTTCTACCTGATGGTCCGCTCCAAGAAGCTCTTCTGGCAGAACCCGAGCTGCGAATACCGCAATGGAAAGAAGACTGGAACGACCTGGGCGAATATTCTGATCCGCTATGGTGACCGGAGAATCACCAAGGTCTGCTCTGATGGCGGTTGGACACGGATGGACTACTATATCTGGCTGGACGAAAAGCCGAAGGAAGCAGATAAACCCAGAGAGGAGCAGAAAATGAAGAATGAACTGCCGACAACTGATTGCCTGTTAGTTGTCAAGGTTCCATATTTCCCTGAAAACAGGAGCGGAGACAATCACTTTGGGAGCGGCTTCTCAAGATGAAGGAATCTGGAGTTGTTGTTCTCGATGCGTCCACACAGGTTGTGGTGGTTCCTAAAGACATTGAAGTCCGTATGGAAGCATCCGAAGGCGATAGCGATAAGCTATATTCGGATGCCCTTAATGCTTTTAGGAGGTATGCTTCGCCCAACGAAATCGAGAAAAATGAAAATTCGGAGGATAAAGAGGGACCTGACACATGAATGAACTCATCTTTGGCCAGACGGTCAAGAAGATATGCGATGACATCAATCGTTCCAACGCAAAGGACTGCAACCTGAAGCGTGAGAACGGCAACATCAACGGCGATACCCCTATGGGGGCGATGCTCCAGCAGGGCGCCAACACTGCCAAGGAATACTATCTGGAAACCATGGTCGATCCGGAGATCGCCAACCTGCACCGCAAGGGCTGGATTCATATTCATGATCTGGACTTTTACGGCTGGACCACCACCTGCACGCAGATTGAGCTGCGGGAAGCTGTTCAAGGGCGGATTCAACACCGGGCACGGGCATCTGCGTGAGCCGAAGAGCATCGGCAGTTACGCGGCCCTGGCAGCAATCGCTATCCAGAGCAACCAGAACGACCAGCACGGCGGACAGAGTATTGTGGATTTCGACTACGCCATGGCGGACGGCGTGCGGCTGACATATCAGCGATATTTGCGGGAAGCGTTCGAGATTCAGTCCGATCTGCTTAACAATGCGGAGATGAAGTATGATACTGATCTGAGATGGCGCGAAAATTATGCCATGAAGAAGACTGTCCGCGATACCTATCAGGCGATGGAAGGTCTGATCCACAACCTGAACACCATGCACAGTCGGGCCGGGGCGCAGGTGCCGTTCAGCAGCATCAATTATGGCATGGACACCTCCTGGGAAGGAAGGCTTGCCATGGAGCAGCTGTTGTTGGCGACCGAGGCGGGGCTTGGTAATGGCGAAACCCCCATCTTCCCGATTCAGATCTTCCGTGTGAAGGAAGGCGTGAATTACAACCCCGAAGACCCGAACTATGACCTGTTCAAGCTGGCAATGCGGGTAAGCGCCAAGCGGCTGTTCCCGAACTTCAGTTTTATCGACGCACCCTTCAACCTGAAATATTACAAGCCTGGCCATCCCGAAACCGAGGTGGGTTATATGGGCTGCCGGACCCGTGTGATGGGCAACGTCTGCGGACCCGAGATTACTCCCGGACGCGGAAACCTGAGCTTCACATCTATCAACCTCCCCAGACTGGCCCTTGAGTCGGATCACGACACGAGGGTCTTTTTTTCATTCACCTGAACGGCATTCTGCACAAAGTGATGAAACAGCTTCTCCAGCGCTATCTGGTGCAGGCGGAGCGGACTGTGCGCAACTTCCCATTCTTGATGGGTGAAGGCGTGTGGATGGACTCGGATAAGCTGGGTCCGGACGACTGCGTGGTGGAGGTGCTGCGGCACGGTACGCTGTATCCATTGGCTTCATTGGCCTGGCGGAAACCCTCAAGGCACTGATCGGCAAGCATCATGGCGAGAGCGAGGAAGCTCAGAAGCTGGGTCTGGAGATCGTGCAGTATATTCGCAACTTCTGCGACGAGCAGAGCGAAGAACTGGGCTTGAACGTGACCTGCCTGGCTACGCCCGCTGAGAGCTTGTCGGGACGGTTCGTGCGGATGGACAAGGAGTTCTATGGCGAGATCGAGGGCATTACGGATAAGGACTACTACACCAACAGCTTTCACGTGCCGGTGTACTTTCCCATCTCCGCAGCCCGCAAGATTGAGCTGGAGGCACCTTATCATGCGCTAACGAACGCCGGGCATATTTCCTACGTGGAAATGGACGGCGACCCCACCAAGAACCTGGACGCCTTTGAGGCCATTATCCGCCACATGAAGGAATGCGGTATCGGCTATGGCAGCATCAACCACCCCGTGGACCGGGACCCTGTTTGCGGCTACAACGGCATCATTTGGCGACGTATGCCCGCATTGCGGAAGACGGCATACCTGGAAGGAAACCGAGAAGATCGCTCGTCCCAAGGGCGATGAGCTGGAAAACATGAAGGAGGATATTCCGAATGAAGATTGAGGTTAAGGGTGGCGAAATCAGCAGCAAGGAGCTTCTGTGGTATCAGGAGCATGGGCAGGAGAAGTTCGGTACGGCGCTGGACTCGATGGAGATCACGATTCTGGACGATGACACCGCTGAGGTGAAGTACAACCTCGTGGGTCAGCCGTTCGAGCGCATCCGCCGCATCACCGGCTATCTTGTGGGCACGATGGACCGCTGGAACAACGCCAAGCAGGCGGAGGAAAGGGACAGGGTGAAGCACGATGTGTGAACCGGCGATGGAGATCAAACGCGATAAGCGCGGCTTCTATACGCTGTATATCGACGGCGTATTCGAGGGCAACTACGATTCCTACACCGAGGCGGCTCACGCCTATGAGCAGATCGAATGGGGCGAAGCTTTGATTAAGGAATTGGTGAGTGCATGAGCATCTGGCAGAAACTGTCTCAGGCGTGCGTGATCGCCCTGATTTTGATCGCTGCTTGGGTAGCGTATCGGATCTATGCTGTTGGCCAGGCCTGGGTTTGGATCATCGCGTACTGGATCGTATTGACGATGAAGAACCTGTGCGACTTCCTGGCGATTCGGAAGAAATGATATTCGAGGAGGGTTTGCAGAAATCGCATTCCCTCTTCTTTTTCTGGCGAAAGGAGATAAATATGGATATTCTGATTCACTTTCTGACAACCGTAGTTGGAAGCTTTGTGGGGATCATTCTCGCTTCCTGGGTCGTGGACCGCTTTCACAACTGGCAGAGCAGAAGGAGGCATTAAGCGATGAATTTCAGAGTTTACGGATTCGAGCTGAATTCCTATGTGGACGGACCCGGCGTGCGGATGGCAATATTCTTCCAGGGATGTCTGCACAAGTGCGATGGCTGTCATAATCCCGGTTCCTGGCCGATGTACGGCGGCGACAAGATCGATACGGACGTGTTCAAGAAGGCTATGGCCGGTGATGCGCTGCTGACAGGTATTACCCTGAGCGGCGGTGAGCCGTTCTTGCAGCCGGTGGCGGCACTGGATCTGGCCAGATTCGCCCATTCGAGGAAGCTAAACGTATGGTGCTATACGGGCTATACCTTCGAGCAGATCATGGAATGGGAGGACAACCGCAAGACTCTGCTCAAGGAGATCGACGTGCTGGTGGACGGACCATTCGAGAAGGACAAGATGTCTCTGGATATTCCTGGCGCGGCAGCAGCAATCAGCGGCTGATCGACGTAAAGAAATCTTTGGAGAAAGGCGAGGTGGTTCTGTATGACGGAGCCGACACCAAGGAAGTCAGGTTTGACCTGTACTGCAAGAAGTGCGAGCACGAAAAGCTCAACGACGCTGAAGATCCTTGCAATACCTGCCTGGAGCAGTGTTGGAATGAAGGAACTGATCAACCGATCAATTATAAGGAGAAAGAAAAATGACGCCGAACAAGTATCAGAAGGAAGCTTTGAGAACTGAAAGCCCGATTCCGTGGATGCGGGCCAATGATAGCACATTCCGCCTGTTGCAGGGTCTGATGGGCCTCAATGGCGAGGCTGGCGAAGCGATCGATATTCTCAAGAAACATCTGTTCCAGGGCCACGATCTCGACCGGGAGCACCTGGCAAAGGAGCTGGGGGATGTGGCGTGGTATCTCGCGGTCAGTGCGGATGCGCTGGGTTATTCGCTGGAGCAGATCCTTCAGATGAATATCGACAAGCTGCGTGCGAGGTATCCGGACGGGTTCGAGGCGGAACGAAGTGTGAACCGGGAAGATGGTGACGTGTGAAATCATGTATGAGTTCTGGCGTCCCGTTCGCGGTCATGAAAATTATGAAGTAAGCAACCTGGGTCAGGTTCGTCGAAGGAAGGATCGGAAGTTGCTGCGGCAATCAGCCAATCGCGATGGCGGATATTTTGAGAGTTGCGCTGGACAGACAAAAATTCTGTGTTCATCGTTTGGTGGCTGAGGCCTTTTTCGATAGCGATCCTGGCAAACCGGTTACGCACGCCGACGGCAACAAACAGAATAATATGCTGCCGAATCTGGTCTATGAGGTGCCACAAACAAGTGATACAAACGAAAATTCGTGGCCAAATTTGACCTGACAAAACCGGGCTTTGCCCACTTTTATTTGGGCTTTTGAGAAATTGGAGGTGCCACAAATCGCAAAATGGCCAGAAAAAGTGGGCAAAAAGCCCAAGTTTGGAAGGCAAAAGTGGGCAAATGTGGCACCATTGTGGCACCTCAAAAAAAGGTCCAAAATCGGTCGAAAATCGGGTAAAAATGGCCTTTTTCAGCCGTTTTTGAACATTTTTGGCCGAAAAGGTGCCACAAATTCAGCCTCTTTGCCCACTTGCCCACTTTTATTTTCTAATTCTATAAAAAGTTAAAAAATTAAATATTATATATAATAGAAAGCGGAAAAAAGTGGGCAAATGGGCAGAAAATGTGGCACCTCTCAATTTGTGGCACCTATCACCTATTCAAAGGAGGAATGCGATAAGACCAACTTTATATTTTTCAAAGCCGCCATGACCAAGGTTCGATGTGGTATAATGAACTTAGCCGAACTTTGGATTGGAGGCGGTCAGATGCGGAAAGACCGAGATGAATACAACAAGATCTATAGACTGGACATGAATAAGGAATGGACCGGCGGCGCTTACGACGAAGAAGGCGAGGCCGTGTTCTGCGATATTTGCGGTGGCGAACTGAAATGGGATCAGGCGAAAGGAGAATGGCACTGTCCTGAATGTGGACAGGTTATGAGCCGGGCCGTATATTTTGATTATATCGGCGCGGAACCGCCTGGAATTGAATGTCTGACCAACTGCCGCGAAAACTATCCGTTCTGCAAGAAATACTGCGATCGATATTTGATCGACCCCCCGAGACCCTATGCTGGAATAATACCCCCCCCTTCTTCTGAAAGGCTCATGCGAGACTGCATGGGCTTTTTTTCTTTGTCCGCGTGAAAAACATGCCCTTTTATGAAGAGAGAAGACAATATGCGCCTTCCCTCTTCTTTTGTGCTGAGAAAGGAGGGCACGGCTTTATGAAAGCGACCAAATTGGAGCGTGACTTTCAGAGAGCGCTGATCAAGGAACTGAAAGCCATGTTCGAGGGCTGCATCATCACGAAGCTGGACTCCGGACATATTCAGGGCATTCCAGATCTTCTGATTCTCTGGGGAAAGCATTGGGCAACGTTGGAGTGCAAGCAGAGCGCGACCGCTCACAGACAGCCCAATCAGGAGTATTACGTGAAACGGATGAACCGCATGTCCTTTTCAAGATTTATATTTCCCGAGAACAAGGAGGACGTTCTGAATGAACTGGAACAGGCATTCCGAGCTGGAGGGAAGCCATGCGTTTCTAAGCGCAAGTAAGTATCACTGGATCAATTATGATTCGGATAAACTTGCCGACAGCTATAAGAGCTTTCTGGCAACGCAGAAAGGAACCGAGCTTCATGAGTTTGCTTCCCGCTGCATCGTGCTTGGACAGAAACTGCCCAAGAGCCAGAAAACATTGAACATGTTCGTGAACGATGCCATCGGTTACAAGATGCAATCGGAACAGGTGCTGTACTATTCTGAGAATTGCTATGGAACGGCCGACGCCATCGCATTCCGAAACGGCATGCTTCGGATTCATGATCTGAAAACCGGCAAGGTGCCGGCGCATATGGAACAGCTGATGGTGTATGCCGCGCTGTTCTGCCTGGAATACAAGGTAAAACCGGGAGACATCAATATGGAACTCCGCCTTTATCAGAACGACGAGGTGGTTTTTCATAATCCCGAACCCACCGAGATCGCGCCGATCATCGACAAGATCATCACTTTCGACAAAATCATCAATCGAATGAAGGAGGACGACTGACTATGGAATATAAAGTCATTAACACGGTTTACGGATTATATTCTCAGCGTCGTCCTGACCGGATTGACGAGCTTGCAACGATGGGCGTGCTGGAGGATATGTTCCATTCCGATGGCAGCCTGAACTGGGATTACATCAACAGTGAGATGCCGGAAGACACCTATGATGAATTGTGCCTGATGCACGTGTTCGACGAACTGGAGGACATTGAAATCGAGCTGGTTCCCGGCGAAATCTGGGAGGCCGCGTATGCCGAGGGCCTCAAACACGGGCAAATCCCGCCTCATGAGGTGCTGCATCGGGCCTACCACGATGTGTGGGAGGAAATCAACCCGGACACTGTTCTTTATCACTACGGCATGCCGAGACGGTCCGGCCGGTATCCCTGGGGGTCCGGCGAAGACCCGTACCAGCACAGTGGTGACTTCATCAGCCGGGTTCAGGAGCTGCGCAAGCAGGGAATGAGCGAAGCTGAGATTGCCAAAGCCGTTGGATTGAAGAACACGACCGAATTGAGGACCCATTATTCCAATGCTATCAACCAACGGCGTTCCGATCAGATCGCAAGAGCGCGTTCCATGCTGGCAGATGGTAAGAGCCAGGCCGAAGTGGCCCGTGAAATGGGGATCAATGAAAGCACGCTGCGCTCTCTGCTGAACGAGCGTTCCGCAGCCCGCACCAATGCCGCGCAGAACACCGCCGACTTCTTGCGTCAGCAGATTCAGGAAAAGGGCATGATCGACGTTGGCACTGGTGTGGAAAGGGAACTGGGCATCAGCCGGGAAAAGCTGAATCAGGCTTTGCAGATCCTTCAGGACGAAGGCTATGAGGTCTATGGCGGCGGTGTCCCACAGGTAACCAATCCCGGCAAACAGACCAACATCAAGGTTATTTGCCCGCCCGGAACCGAGCATAAGGAGATCTATGACTTCGAGAATGTGCATACGATCACCGATTACAAGATGCGGGTGGATGAAAACGGCGAAGAACACTTTGAGCGCGGCTTTGAATATCCCGCTTCGATGGATTCCAGCCGGCTGATGATCCGTTATCGGGACGATGTCGCGCCTGATGGGCATACTGGCATCGAAAAGGATGGCACCATTGAGATTCGCCGTGGTGTGGAGGATTTGGATCTTGGCGACAGCCACTATGCGCAGGTTCGCATTCTGGTTGATGGCGACAAGTACATGAAGGGTATGGCCTTTTACAGTGATGATCTGCCGGATGGCGTGGATGTGGTGTTTAATACCAACAAAACGCCCGGACAGGATGTGCTGAAGGGCATCAAGAAAGACGACCCAAACAACCCGTTCGGCGCCCTCATCAAGGAAGAAGGCGGCCAGTACCACTATGTCGATGAAAATGGACAGGTGCAGCTGGGCCTGATCAACAAGACGAGGGGCCGAAGGCGACTGGGGAGAATGGGCTGATTCGCTTCCAAGCCAGTTCCTGAGCAAGCAGAGCATGCAGCTGATCAACAAACAGCTCAATTTGGCTTCCGCTGACAAGCAGGCCGAGTTCGATGAGATTTGTGCCCTGACCAATCCGACTGTCAAGAAGCAGCTGCTGGAAACTTTCGCCAATGATTGCGATTCCGCAGCCGTTCACTTGCAGGCGGCAGCTCTTCCGAGGCAGAAATATCAGGTGATCCTGCCTATTGCAACGATGAAGGACAATGAGGTTTACGCGCCCAACTATCAGGACGGCGAAGCCGTGGCCCTGATTCGGTATCCGCATGGCGGTACTTTTGAGATTCCGATCCTGACGGTGAACAACAAGCAGCCTGATGGACGAAGGATTCTCGGGAATACACCTGAGGATGCCATCGGTATCAATGCAAATGTCGCTGCTCGTTTGTCGGGCGCTGACTTTGACGGCGATACCGTGATGGTGATTCCTGCAATTCGCCCGGAAGCAAGGTGAAGATTACTTCCACGCCGCCTTTGAAAGGCCTGGAAGGCTTCGATCCCAAGATGAGCTATGGCTATTCCGTGTGGAAACCGATGCCAATGGCAAGGAACACTACTACAGGGATGGTCATAAGTTCAAGCGCATGACAAAGAGCGCCACCCAGATGGAGATGGGTAAGGTATCCAACCTGATTACTGATATGACGCTGAAGGGCGCCAGTCAGGAAGAGCTGGCCCGTGCCGTGCGTCACTCCATGGTGGTCATCGATGCCGAGAAGCACAAGCTGGACTGGAAGCAGAGCGAGGTTGATAACGGATCGCCGCCCTGAAAAAAGAAGTACCAGGCCCACCCCGATGAGGATGGTACCATGCATTATGGGGCGTCCACTTTAATCAGCCGTGCCAAATCGCCTGAAGCTGTGCTGAAGCGCAAGGGAACTCCTAAAATAGACCCCCAGACTGGGGAATTGAGCTATAAGGAGGTCCGCGAAGAATATACTGACAAGCATGGAAAGAAGAAATTCAGAACTCAGGATTCGACTCAAATGGCTGAGGTGAAAGACGCCCGGAAGCTATCCTCTGGAACCCCCAGGAAGAAGCATACGCTGACTATGCGGAATCGCATGAAGGCGCTTGCAAACCAGGCCCGAAAGGAAATGGTGAACACTGGGAGGATCAAAGATAGCGCAACCGCTAAGGAAACCTATCGCGATGTGGTCGATCACATGATGCATCAGCTGAACATCGCCCTCAAGAATGCGCCTCGCGAACGGCAGGCTCAGTTGGCCGCCAATAGCGAAGTTAAGGCCATGAAAAGGGCGAATCCTGGCATGACTCAGAAAAGAGATCAAGAAACAGGGACAGCTTGCCCTCAGCAGGGCTCGCGCCCGTTACGGGGCGCAGAGGCATCCGATCGATATTACAGAACGTGGTTGGCAGGCTATACAGGCTGGAGCGTTTTCAGAGTCCACTCTTTCTAAGATTCTGCGTTTTGCGGACATCGATCAAGTCAGAACCTACGCAACGCCACGTTCGACGACGACTTTGTCTGGTGGAAAGCAGGCGAGAATCAAGGCAATGAAAGCCTCTGGCTACACAACTGCTGAAATCGCGACTGCGCGCTTGGCGTTTCGCCTTCGACTGTATCGAAATACGGAAACTGAAAGGAGTGAACAACGATGGCGAATGAAGCTTGCATGCTGACAACCTTCGACAATCCGTACAATCCGTTCACTCACTTTGATCAGTGGCTGCACTTTGATACGGAAAAAGGCTACAATACTTGTGCTTATCTGGGACGAATTGCTAAGACAAGCGACGAGTTCTCGGATGAAGAGTACAATAGGGCCATTGAAGCCGCAATCGATGAGATAATTCGATTCGACTTCCGAAATATCTACAAAAAAAGTATACAAAAATAAGGAAAAGCAGAAGGTATAGAAGCAAATCAGACATAGGGAGGGGGTCTCAAAAACACACCCCCTCCCTGCATCGACGGGCTCCTCGAAAATTCTCCGGCGGGTTTTTTCTGGGGTGCTTTTTTCCTCTGCTAATCTACATCACGACACTAAAACGAGCATACGGGGCTGTCGGAGCTTCTTCATGGCGATTCCTCCTTTGTTCTTTGGGTTTTCTTCATTTTTTCTCCTTTCAGCAATGGTCGAAAACAGCCTCGTATGTTCTTTTTAGTGCCGTGATAGTCTCGTCAAAGGAGGACAATGTCATGGGAAGAAGACCGAAAGTGGCAGGGTCCTCTGTGTCTCTGCCAAAGATGCGGCCTGCCCTGACTCCAGAGGCCCGCGAGGGGCAAATGATCTCTCTCGCAATGGATCTTGTGGAGGAGCGCTTGCGCAATGGCACAGCTTCTTCCCAAGAGACAACTCATTTTCTTAAGCTTGCGACAGAGCGAGAGAAGACTGAGCGAAAACTTGCTGAGAAACAGCTGGAGCTGATGGAGGCTAAGCGTCAGCAGATCCAGTCTCAGGCGAGAATTGAAGAACTCTATACGAACGCCCTCAATGCTATGAAGAGGTACAGCGGTCATGATGATGAAGACGAATACCTCGACGATTATTAGGACCTATTCCGAGCTGATAACTATTCCAACGTTCTTAGCTCGGTACGAGTATCTCAAGCTTGATGGGCAAGTCGGTAAAGAGACATTTGGGTTTGATCGGTATCTGAATCAGCAATTCTACCATTCCGATGAATGGCGATCGATTCGTGACTTCATCATCACTCGTGATCTCGGTTGTGATCTCGGTCTTGAAGGCTACGAGATTCATGGGAGAATCTACATCCACCACATGAATCCAATTACTGTAAAGGACATCAGAGATTATACTGATTATCTCATCGATCCAGAATACTTGATTTGCACCACCCATAACACCCACAATGCTATTCACTATGGTGATTCTTCTCTTTTGATTGCAGAACCAGTTGAGAGAACACCGTTTGACACGTGTCCTTGGAGAAAAGCAGAAAGGAGGATGTAGCCTCGTGATTAAATGGTTCGAGTATGTTGATACCTGGTCCAAGGTCAAGCGTTCCGCAAGAACGACCATCAGTAAGGAAGGCGGCGGAACGTATCCGTCTGATTCCTGGAAGAAGACGATCCTCCTTGCTGAGCACAGCCCTATTCGGCGAATCCGTTTCTCCTGGCAGTGGGAGAATCTGAAAAGCTGGATTTCGGTCCATTTCGTTCGTCATAAGCACGGCATTGAGCACTGGGTCTCTACTCAGCGTTCAGACCGTACCGGTGTCGATCGGGATAAGAGTCCGCAGGATACGCCCGTACTTCATGAGTGCGAAGCGAATGCGCAGGCTTTGATCTTTATCAGCCGCCGCAGGCTCTGTAGTCAGGCATCTCCCTGAGACCAGGGCAGCGTGGAAGGAAGTTAAGGAGAAGGTCACCGAAGTCGATCCCGTGCTTGGATCGGTTATGGTGCCAGAGTGCATCTATCGTGGCTTTTGTCCTGAGTTCCATTCCTGCGGGTATGCTGATACGGAAGAATTTAAGCGTGCGCTTGCTGAGTACCGTAGAAAGGAGTAAGGTATGGAAGAAAGCATTCTTACTTTATCAAGAAGATGCTCGGTCCCGAAGAGGACTATGAGCATTTCGACCATGATATTATTACCCACATCAATACTGCACTGGCCACGTTGACTGAGCTCGGTGTTGGCCCTGAAGCTGGTTTTTCTATCACAGATAAGACTGCCGTATGGAGCGACTTTATCAGCAGCGATAAGCTTCTCAATCTCGTCCCGACTTATGTCTATCTTAAAGTAAAACTTGCTTTCGATCCACCTACGGTTGCTGCTGTTCTTGATTCTATGGAACGTCAGGCAAGTCAATACGAGTGGCGGATCAACGTTGCAGCCGAAAGGGAAAATTGGGGTAAAACGTCTGGCGATTGACTTGAAAAAGCATGATTTATATGCTATACTGTCTTTATTGAACTTTGGAGGTGATTCGATGAAGAAATTCATTGCTTTGGCGCTCGCCATGCTGTGTCTGGCACTTCCGGCTATAGCTGAGGAAGTGGATCTGAGCAGTATGGACTTGGTCGCGTTGCTCAGCCTTCACGAGCAACTGGACACGGCTATTCAGGATCAAGTGAAATGCCTGATGGATGAGAACAACATCTTTCAGGGCGTTTATGTTGTCGGCAAGGACATTAACTCCGGATACTATCTGGTAACCTGCATCATTGACAGTATGGATGATGGAGATTATGATTTCTTCTATGAGTTGTATGATTCAGAAGAAACCTATTCGGCACATAATCGTTCGATGTTCGACCGTTTTAATTGCGGTTCCAGCGCACAGCTTAATCTTCAGGATGGCATGGTGCTGAGAATCGTTAATGGCACTGCTTTGATTCAGCCGACTGACAAACCTGCTTGGGCGCCATAACTGAATAGCTTTCACAGTGGCCGACTCGCCGTTTTCTGGCGGGCCGGTCTTTTTTATGCCAAAAAAGAAAGGAGTGTGCTTCCGATGGCGGAAGAAATTTGGCACCACGGCATTAAAGGCATGAAATGGGGTGTCCGGCACACCCCGGAACAGCTTGGTCATAGGACCGGAAGCAAATCTGCCAAGAAAGACGACGATTCTCACGAGGACTACAAGAAAGCCCATGATACCAAAAAAGCGTGAAGAAGATGAGTGATGCGGAACTGCGTGCTCGTCTGAATCGGCTTAATATGGAGAAACAGTATTCTCAGATGAATCCGACTCGTGTCGAGAGAGGCAGGAAGATCCTCTCCTCCACTCTCAAGGTTGCAGGCGGTGTTGCCGCAGCATCCAGCACAGTTATCACGCTTAAGAACAACTGGGGAACCATCTCTGGCTGGTTCGGACATTCCTAAAGCGAGTGGTGATCCATGGCATTATCGAATACAGCCGTCCCAAAGTATTACGGCAGATTTCGAGATGCCGTAATCGCTGGGCAGATCCCAATCAACCAAGAGGTTGAACTCCAAATGAATCGGATTGATGCTTTGATCGACAATCCGATGTATTACTATGACGATAAGGCTGTTGAGGGTTTTATCGCGTATTGTGAAGAAGAGTTGACGCTGACAGATGGTTCAGATCTTGAGCTTCTGGACAGTTTTAAGCTCTGGGCTGAGGACATCTTTGGCTGGTATTACTTCGTGGAACAAAAGGTTCCCGTAACCAGTGAAGACGGCAGAATGCGTTATCGTCGAAAGCTCATCAAAAAACGCCTATGCAACAAGCAATATCTGATCGTTGCCAGAGGTGCAGCGAAGACGATGTACGCCAGCTGCATCCAAAGCTATTTCCTCAACATTGATACCAGTACAACTCATCAGATCGCGACAGCTTACACCATGCGTCAGGCTGATGAGACCCTTTCGCCTATTCGCACTTCCATTACTCGCGCCAGAGGACCGCTGTTTAAGTTCCTGACGGAAGGCAGTTTGCAGAACACCACAGGTTCCCGCGCCAATCGGGTTAAGCTCGCCAGCACCAAAAAAGGGCATCGAGAATTTCCTGACAGGCAGCCGGATTGAAACTGTGCCAATGTCTATTGATAAGCTGCAATCCATGAGAACTAAGATCGCCACGATTGATGAATGGCTGTCCTGCGATGTTCGTGAGAATGTTGTTGGCGCGATTGAGCAAGGCTCCTCCAAGATTGACGACTATCTAATCGTCGCCATCAGCTCCGAGGGCACCGTTCGCAATGCGATCGGCGATACCATCAAGATGCAGCTTATGAAGATCCTTCGCGGCGAACTGGATCAGCCTTGGGTCAGTATCTGGTATTACAAGCTCGATTCTATCGAAGAAGTTGCCCATCCAGAAATGTGGCTGAAAGCCAATCCGAATCTCGGAAAGACTGTTAGCTATGAAACCTATCAGCGCGATGTGGATAACATCGAAAAATCCCCTCACGAGCGGAATGACACCCTGGCCAAGCGCTTTGGCATTCCAATGGAGGGGTATACCTATTTTTCTCTTATGAAGAAATTCAGGTACATGAAGGTCATCACGACTTTTGAAGATGCCCTGCGCTCTTGGCGGAGACCTTTCACAGGGCGATGACTTCTGTGCGTTCACTTTCCTGTTTCCGCTGGGTGATGGTAGTTTCGGTATTAAGACTCGCAACTACATCTCACAGCTTACTTTTTTGATAAGCTTCCAGCCGCTATGCATACTAAGTATGAGGAGTTCATTCGTGAGGGAAGCCTCGTGGTTATGGATTGTACCGTTCTCGATATGATGCAGGTCTACGATGATCTTGATAACTACATTACAGAGAATGAGTATGATGTTCGCGCCTTCGGTTATGACCCGTATAATGCGAAAGATTTCGTTGCTCGTTGGGAAAGCGAGAACGGGCCTTTGCGATTGAAAAAGTCATTCAGGGAGCGAGGACAGAATCTGTGCCGCTTGGTGAACTCAAGAAGCTATCGGAAGAAAGGATGTTGATTTTCGATGAAACGCTGATGACGTTTGCTATGGGAAACTGTATTGCGCTTGAGGATACCAACGGAAACCGCAAGCTCCTTAAGAAGCGCTACGAGCAGAAGATCGATGCCGTTGCCGCCATGCTTGATGGCTATGTAGCCTATAAGGTGAACAGGGAGGCGTTTGACTGAGAATGATTTATGAACATTACTTGGGCGGCGTCCTCTGCCATCACGGTGTCAAAGGTATGAAGTGGGGCGTTCGCCGAACTCCGGAACAGCTCGGTCATGTGACCAAATCGGCTGTTGAAAAAGCTGAAGAAGCTGTTAAAATAGTAGATGGAGTTTATCAGAGCTCCAAAGGTTTTACAGTTGACCAGAAGAAGATCACTTCATGGTGTCTGAAAGCCGGAACAGATCATGCTGAAGAATTCTTTAGCGTTGGATACAAGCCTTCCGATTCCGATCAGCTTTTCCGTGACATTGAGAAAGGGTTTGACCTATCCAAGAAGCGGGATTCTATGCAAATCGGAAAGACCAAAGAAAAATTCAGCATTCCAATGTCACTCGGTGTTACAGCACAAAAGCTGTTCAGAACCGTTTGGCAGAACGACGGGCCGGATGCGTCTGCGCGTTTTATCACCGCTTATATTGACCGGCGCTTAGAGGAGAGGATTGATATGGCTTTCGAGTTATTTGACCACGTTCGTATCGAACATAAGAACGTGACAGGAAACATCGTAGACATCTATCCCGGAGATGATGGGCAGCCGGTTTATACCGTTCAAAGCAGTGAACGAGGGTATGTTAATGATCCTTCTGCTTATAATGGCGATTTTCCGCTATATGACTGTCGGGAAGATCAGATAACAAAACTCTAATCCGGCTTCCGCCAAAGATCGTAGGTTAGACCTGCGGTCTTTTTTTTTTATGCCCATTTCCAATTCGAGATATAGGAGGAAAAACCGACATGGCTTTGATGGACAGGCTTAAACATGCCTGGAACACCTTCAAGAACAAAGATCCCACTCAGTACGGTTATACCATTGGCCCATCCTACGGCCGGCGTCCGGATCGAATGCATTACTCGCGAGGTAATGAACGATCTATCGTTACTGCCGTTTATAACCGGATTGCGATGGACGCAGCGTCCATGAGTATTCGGCATGTCCGGCTTGACGAGAATGGCCGCTATAAGGAAACGATCGATTCCGGTCTTAATAACTGTCTGACGGTTGAAGCCAACATCGACCAGACCGGTCGAGCCTTTATTCAGGATCTGGTTTCAAGCATGCTCGATGAAGGATGCGTCGCAGCCGTACCGACTGATGCCGATGACGAACCGAATGATTCCGGAAACTTCAAGGTCTATACCATGCGCACCGGCAGGGTTGTTGAGTGGTATCCACGTCATGTGAAGGTCGAAGTCTACAATGACGAGATTGGCCGCCATCAGGAGATTATTATTCCCAAATCGACCGTGCCCCTTATCGAGAATCAGATGTATGCCGTGATGAACGAGCCCAACTCAATTTATAAGCGCCTTACGCGCAAGTTGAGTTTGCTGGATGTGGTTGACGAGCAGACCAGCAGTGGAAAGCTCGATCTGATTATTCAGCTGCCCTACATCATCAAGACCGAAGCTCGTCGTGAGCAAGCCGAGAAACGGCGTAAGGACATCGAAAAGCAGCTTTCCGAAGGGAAGTATGGTATCGCATACACTGATGGAACCGAGCACATTACGCAGCTCAATCGACCTGTTGAGAACAATCTGATGAAACAGATCGAATATCTCATGGGCATGTTCTTTAGTCAGCTTGGCATTACACAGGCGATCCTTGATGGTACCGCTGACGAAAAGACCATGCTGAACTATTACAACAGAACGATTGAGCCGATCCTTTCTGCCATCGTGGATGAGATGAATCGCAAGTTCCTTACACAGACGGCCCGGTCTCAGCGGCAGACTGTGACCTTCTTCCGTGATCCGTTCAAGCTGGTGCCGGTTAATGACATCGCTGAAATTGCCGATAAGTTCACCCGCAACGAGATCATGACCAGTAATGAGATCAGACAGGTTATCGGCATGAAACCCAGTGATGATCCGAATGCTGATGTGCTGCGGAACAAGAATCTGAGTGCTTCCTCTGAGGAGAAGCAGGCGTTACTGCTGCCGGGTGGCTCTGGGCCGGGAACGGAAGAAACCAACAAAGATAAGGAGACAGGTCAAAATGGATAAAAAGTATGATTTCGCCGGTTGGGCGACTAAGGCAGACATGCGCTGCTCCGATGGTCGTCTGATCGCCAAGAATGCTTTTGCCCATCAGGATGGTGCCAGGGTTCCGATTGTCTGGAACCATAATCACGCTACTCCTGACAGCGTTCTTGGCTATGGCATCCTGCACAGTCAGGACGGTTCCATGCGTGTCGAATGCTTCTTCAATGACACGGATAGCGGCGTGAATGCCAGGAAGCTTGTGCTTCATGGTGATATCAATGCGCTATCTATCTATGCTAATCAGCTGAAGGAAGAAGCAAAGACTGTGCTGCACGGCATGATCCGTGAAGTCAGTCTGGTTTATGCCGGAGCCAATCCTGGCGCGTTCATCGATTCCGTGGTTGTGCATGCCGATGGCACTACGTCCGTGGACCTTGAACAGGGCATTATCTACACCAGTGATGAAATCGAGCTTTTCACTGAGATCGAGCACTCTGAGGAAGAGAAGAAGACCGATGAAGTGGAACATGCCGATGACGCCGGTGACAAGAAAGGCGAGGAAGAATCCAAGCCCGAAACTAAGAAAGAGGACGATAAGTCTGACGATAAAAAGTCAATCCAGGACGTTCTTGATACTCTGAATGAAGAGCAGAAGAATGCCGTGGCTTATCTCCTCGATAACGTCGTCAATCCCGACGACGAACCTTCCGAGGGGCCTGAAGACAAGGGCTCCGAGGTCAAACACAATTCCGAAAAGGAAGAGGAGGAAACCGAAATGAAGCGTAATATCTTCGATCAGGAAACCCAGAACAAGGACGAGGCCGTACTCTCCCATGCGGACGGTATGGAGATCGTCAAGCTCGCCAAGAGCTACGGCGGCGGTTCTCTGAAGGCCGCTTGTGCTGCTTTCATCGATGAAAAGAAGAGCACCCTGTCCCATGCCGATGGTGACAACGACCTGGGCGTCAAGAACATCGCCCAGCTGTTCCCGGAGTATAAGGACCTCAAGCCCGGCGCTCCTGAGCTGCTGACCACCGACCAGGGCTGGATCGGCAAGGTGCTGGCGAAGGTTCATAAGAGCCCCATCAGCCGCATCCGCACCCGCCAGGCCGACGTTCGTGACATCACCAATCGTCGTGCGAAGGGCTATAAGAAGGGCACTCAGAAGACCGATGCCGGCAACATCGAAATCATCGGCCGCACTTCTGATCCTACCACGGTTTACATCCGCTCAAGCTGAACCGTGACGACATCATCGGCTCTGCCCGGTTCGATATCGTCGCCTAC
>VOFJ01003471.1_pt1 | contig 19822 bp, 33 predicted proteins | sample 5384081 | NCBI WGS metagenome assembly VOFJ01 (sample SAMN12384729, study PRJNA508395) | human gut metagenome | isolation source: healthy gut I | host: Homo sapiens
TGTTGTACTTCGTTCAGTTACGTATTGCTCCTCAGGGGTATCTGTCACTTTCACCCGGAACAACAAACTATAGGTAACAGGTAAAACAAAATAGTCAACAGACTGGCCACCAATAATCCTCCCATGATACAAGCGGCCATTCCGCCGAACATCGCATCGAACAGCAAAGGCAGCATACCGAGTATCGTCGTCCCCGAAGCCATCGCTACCGGCACAATTCTCGACTTTGTAGCTTCGATAATAGCTTCCAGGCGGGGAGTACCTTTTTCTTCTTCAATACCGATCTGGTCCACCAGCACGATCGCATTCTTGATATTCATACCGATCAACCCCAGTACCCCCAGGATTGCAAAGAAATCGAGCATTTTCCCGGTTACAGCCAATCCGAAGACAACTCCGATAAAGATCAGGGGCACCATCAACAAAATGATCGTCGGTTTACGATAAGTTTTAAACAAAAACAACAACACGATGAACATCAGGATAAAGGTCAACGGTAAAATTGGCAGCCATAGCCGAATTCGACTCTTCCTGAGTTTCGTTTTCCCCGAAGACCTGCATCCGGTAACCCTGAGGGATATCCATACCCTCGGTAATCGCTTTTTTTACCTGCGCAAAAGCTGCCATCGTATTGGCTCCACGTTTGGAGTCACATTGTGCCATCATCACCTTATCGCGGTTATAACGCTTAATTACGTTGTAATTATATCCGAAGCAAAAAGCTGTCCACCACCTGAGCCAAAGGGACGGCATATCCCGACTGGGAAAATACAGGTAAGGTCTTCATATTATCGATATTTCGACGATTCGATATTTTCCTCTTTCAGCAAAATAGGCATAAACAAATCCTTCTCCCGATAATCGCCCAAAGGCAAACCGTTGGTTGCAATTTTCAGGGCATAGGCCACTGCCTGCCGGGTAATCCCCAGCCGTTGTCCCCGTTCCTGCGAATAAGCCGGCTCCCAGACAGGTACTTTATTTCCCCAGCTATTTTTGATATCCCGGTAACCATATCACATTCGTGCATGATACTCATTGCCTTCTCCGTCAACATCGTAAAGCGTATCGATATTCTCTCCGATAAAACCGAATTCAATATTCGCTTCCACTGCCGGCGAAAGCTTAAATAAAGAGGAACGGATCAGGATATCCGGATAGTTTTCACGGACATATTTATTCAGGCGTTCTTCTACCTGAGCCGTATATTTTTTATCTTTTACTTCGACCAGGAAATTACCGAAATTAGATTTCGGACCGAAAGAAGTACTGGCCAGATAGTAACGAAGTGGTGAGCTTCCGTATGTAGCCGATACATTCACGACTTCTTCCTGTTGCAACAAAAACTCTTCGATCTTTCCCATTTTTTTTTTCTGTCTCCCGGATACTGTATCCTTCAGGTAAAAAGCAGTCGGCCCTTAAATAGGGTTTATCCATATTAGGGAAGAAATTCTGGGGCATCAACCCCATAATCGTCATCGCCAGCATAAATAACCCCACCATCACTAACATCGTCGTCCCCTTGAAGCGGATCAGCAAACGCAGGAATTTACCGAATTTATGGTAAAAAGGAGTATCGTACGGATCTTTTCCAGTCTCACCGGAACCTTCTTTCAAAATGAAATTTCCGAAAACAGTTGTCTGAGCCAACGCCAGCACCCAACTAAGTAACAAAGAAACGGCCAACACAATAAACAAAGGTTTGATCATTTCCGCTACGGAAGATTGCGCCAGATATAAAGGCAGAAAAGAGAATACGGCGATCATCGTAGCCCCCAGCAATCCCCATTGAGGCGTAGTAGCCCCGTCTATCAAGGCTTGCCGGCGGCGTATTCCCCCGCTTGATCGCTATTTTGTGCATTATCGGTGACCACGATAGCATTATCCACCAACATCCCCATGGCTATAATAAAAGCAGCCAAGGAAGTTCTATTCAATCCTACTCCCATAAACTGCATGATCAACAGTGTTCCTCCGATACAAAATATCAACGAACTACCGATCAGGAGAATACCGGCCCGGACTCCCATGACGATAAGAATGATAAAAAATCACGATCACCACCGACTCGATCAGATTCAGGATAAAGCCGTTGTTCGCCTCCCGGGCGATCTGATCCTCGGGGTACAGCGTCACCATTTCGATCCCTACCGGCATTTGTTCTTCCAGTTGTGCCAACTTCAACCGCACAGCCTCTCCGGCCTTCACCACATCATAGTCGGGTGCCGTAGAAACTCCGATACCGATCCCTTTCCTGCCATTTACCCGGATCAGGGTACTGGGCGGTTCCATATATCCTTTTTCAATCACAGCAATATCTCCTAAACGGATTTGTTGCCCGGTCTCGGTAGAAATCAACTGATTTCTGATATCGGTCGATTCTTGTACGTTCCTTCAGCCAGAATCTTGAGCTGGATATTTCCTGCTCTCTTTTTTCTCCGGTATTGATCAACGAATTCTGTGATTTAATGGTCTGCATCAACGAATTCAGGTTGATCCCCGAATTGGCCAGTTTCGACATAGAAATAAAAACATTGACCACCTCGGTCTGTTCTCCGAACAGGGCCACCTTCTGCACACCTTCGATCGTAACCAACTCGGTTTTCAGCCGTTGTCCCCATTCCCTCAGGTCATGATAGCTAAATCCTTCGTCGGCTGTCAGAGAGAAATAGATACCGAAAACATCTCCAAAATCATCGGAAACTTTAATATCGGATGCCCCTTGAGGCAATTGCGACTGAACATTCAATACCTTACGCCGGAGTTCATCCCACATTTGCGGCATTTCTTCGGGCGGAGTTGCGGGACTCAATTCGATATTGATCTTCGACATACCGTAATATGAATCGGATTTAATCTTATAGACACGCCGCATAGACTGAATCTCCCTTTCAATCGGCTCTGTGATCAGTTGTTCCACTTCCTTCGGGAGAAGCCCCGGATACTGAGTAATCAATACGGCTGTCTTAATCACAAAAGGCGAATCTTCTTTTTTCCCCAGCGAACCGAAAAAGAAATCACCCCTCCGATCAACATGACGAAGAGAAAAAAAGTAGATGACCTTCGGATTATCCAATGAATACTTTGCTATATTCATATCAATATGGTTTCAATTTTAATTTCTAATTTTCAATAACGGCAACTTTCTGTCCATTAACGATATAATTCACTCCTGCAACCACGATAATATCGTCGGCTTCCAATCCTTCGGTCACCAAAAAACACGATCTGTCCCCAACAATTGCTCGGTAGTGACTTTTTGTCTTTTTGACCGTCTCATCGGCTGTATGATACAACCAAACCGAAGTTTCGTCAGTTTTTTAAATCTTTAAATACAGCACTTAACGGCACAGTATAGCCTTTTCCGGTCTCATTATCGATACTCAGGATCACTTTACAAGAGAAACCCGGATAAATATTATACACATCGCGGTTAAAGCTCTTGTCGGTAATGGCCAGTCGCACAGGTATCCCACTCCCGTCGGGGAGAAGCATCCACAAATTCTTTCACCTCTGCCTTAAACCATTTGCCTTTGTAAGTATCGAATTCGACCGCCACTTGCATTTTTTCACGGGTCAACCTGACATTAGTCTCGGGAAGGATAAAACCGACTTCCAATTTATCCGGATTCACCAATTTTATAATCGATTCTCCCGGCTGCACTTTTTTGATAATTTTCAACATATTTCTGTTCTACAAAACCGTCGAACGGTGCTCTCAATTTTGTATCGGCCAATGTATTCTGCGAAGTCTCGTAGGCCGATTTGGCTTTTACATAGTTCGCTTCGGCTATTTTCATAATCCTGTTTAGAGATCGCCTGCATCGCCAACAACTTCTTATTTCGTTCCATTTGCAATTTGAGGTGACATAAGCCGCCTTATTGGCTTCGAATTGCAAATTATAATCCAAAGGATCGACAGCAGCGATGACTGTCCCCTTCTTCACCTTCTGTCCTGCATCCACATTCATTTCAACCAACGGCCCGGAAACCTTAAATGCCAGTTTACACTGTATTCTTCAGCCTGTACCACTCCGGTATACATTTTTTGCATAGCTCCCAGTGATTCTACTTTTTACCACCCGTACCGGACGAATACTTTCCTGGCCGGTATTTTTTTTTCCTCCACAGGAAACACCGATCCAAGCACACAAACCCGACAAAATAAATAATCTCAATTTCATGATTCTCGATTTATTTTCTTTTTTTAAATTCATTCACAAAGACGCCTCTCTTCTATCAAAAGATAAGCCAAACCCTCCCCTATTAAGTTAAAAAATATTTTTTTATGGGAAAAACCAGTAAAAACCTCATTTGTTTCTTTTATACGGTTTTCACTAAAAAAAAAGTTGAATAGAAGTCATCGGAAATTTCTATCTTAAATCGTTAAAACGGGTAGAACCCCTCTTCCGGTTTCTTGATTTTCTTCCCCAGGCAAAGATTCCTCCCCCAACAGCGACGATAAATATAGGGAATAATAAATTCAGCATTTCCCACGAAGTACGTTCCGCTTTCAGCCGGGTTTTATCCAATAGATATAAGGACAAATTCCGTCCTCTCAGCTGCATCCATCCCTCATCATCACACAACCAATTGACACAATTGAGAATAAAATCACGGTTTCCGTACATCTGTCCGCTATACTCATCATAGCCCAAGGGTACGATCGGGCATTTTCCCCCACCCCTCTCACCTGATTACGGATCACCTCCCCGTCAGCTACTACGATCACCCGACTATAACCGCTCTGTGCTTTAAAAAAGGCTGTCCCGCCACTTCTTCCCGATTCCGGTACTGGAACAGAGAAGTAAAATTTCCCTCGACAGCTACTGCTACCGGTACAAACCGACGATTGAACCGGTCGGGAGTCATCTTCTCCTCGGTTATCGACAACGATACAGGGCAAGGAGTTTTCATAACAGCCGCATAAGAGGAAGTGGACAACAATACGGTCTTTTTTTCAGTCCATCGTTTTTTCCCACCGTATCGATACTGTTGGCATAATCCACTCCGTACCGGTTGCAATCCGGCCGTTACCGGATGTTGTCCGCGGGCGAGTAATAAGGGCGAATAATACCAGCAACCCGGACTATAGTCGGGAGTCGTCCCGTTCATCCCGGTAATCACAGGAATCAGCACACAATTTCCATCCAATACCAGATCAGGATTTATCCTTACCCCATAGCGGAACAACATATCTTCCACATTCAAAGGCCGATAAACAGCAGGTACAGTCTCCTGATTTTTCAACACTTCGTGATCTACATCCACTTCGTCCAAGCACCATAGTAACCGTCCACCATGCATAAGATACTGATCGATAACGTATTTATCCCGCTCAGAAAAATCTTTCGTCGGTTTAGCGATAATCAAAGCAGCATAGCGTTTCAAGTCGGTCGCCAGGCTATCACAACTCACCAGATCGACCTGATAATAATAGGAAAGTGTCTTCGCCATATCCATCACTTCCGGATAAGTCAATTCGCCCTGTCCTACCAAAAACCGACTACTTTTTTTTTTGTTTCTGTATCAGTAACCGAATCGCTTTTGTCAATTCATATTCCAATGCCTCGATAGAATGGTTGATATTCTCGTCGGCACTATTTCCGGGCACATTCTGTAATAAATTGACACTTACTTCAGTTTCCTGATCGTAAATGATCAATCCGGGAAAAATGATCTGCTGGGATAAAGTCTCGTCTTCACTTCTGCGATTCAGATTTATCGGCAGGATTCCCCGTTCTGCCAGGTATTTTACTAAAGCCTTTTTCTCTTCAGGATCCTGTATTTCCGTAGGATCGATCAGCTGATAACGGAAATTATTTCCCGAAAGCCGGCGGAATTCTTCGAGATTTCTGGTCAATGCATATTGCAATTTTTGCAAACCGGCAGGTAATTTTCCACCAAAAAAATATCTACACTGACTCCCCGGTCGATTCCCCGGAGCAACGAACAGGTGGATTCGGAAAGCGTATAACGCTTATCATCGGTAATATCCGCCCTCAGGTAAAACCCGGGTACAAGCCAGATTCAAAACCACAAAAGCTATTATAACATAGCCCCTGCCTAACCGTATTCCGTGAAACCGCCGTACGGTAGCCCACAGAAAAAAGAAAAACGAAGGAGACAAAATAAACGACATCGCTAAAAGCGATGACCCCCCGCGACATGGGCTCATAATGAAAATGAATTCCCCAAAACTGAATCGAAGTCTGATAATCTTCAAACAAAGGAATACCGGCTATAAAGTCGAGACCGGTATACAACAAAAAAGCCACCACCAGGGTGTAGAGAAAAGCAATAATCTGATTTTCGGTCAAAGCCGAAGCCCAAACCCCGGCAGCCACATATATGCCGGATAAGAAAATCAACCCGATATACGAACCTATAATTCCTCCCACATCGATATGTCCGACCGGCTGGGCTAAAAACCATAAACTGACCGGATAAACGAGGGTAGGTAATATCGAAAAAGAGCACCAACAGAAATCCGGCCAGATATTTTGCTCCGACAATCTGCCAGGTAGTTAGCGGGCGGGTAAGCAGTAACTCCAGCGTACCGGTACGCCTTTCTTCTGCAAATAGGCGCATACAAAGAGCAGGAACCAGAAAAAGGTACAAAAAGCGGAGCAGGGTAAAAAAGCCTGCATGTCGGCCAGGCCACTTGCCGGAATATGATATCCTCCCGGAATGATCCACAAAAACAGACCATTAGCAAGCAGAAAAAACACCAACACCACATAGCCTGACAGCGAGGCAAAAAAAACTTTTTAATTCCTTCCTTACCAGTTCACCCATATCTCCCGTTTCCGGTTTCGTTCCTACAGGAAGCTACACCCCTTTTACTAACCCGGAACTTCTCAGTTTAATCTTAGTCAACACCTTTTTGGTATAAAGTGGGAAATCACTTTTGATCATCCAATCATAATATCCCTGTTGTTCTTTCAACACCTTCTCTACAGGCACTCCTTTTATTCTTACCGAAGTTAAACACTTCTACCCCTTTTATCGTCATAAATAATAAAACCGGCAAAGTCGACGTTGTTGTTTTGGGTAGAAAACTTACTTAAGAAATCGATATTATTTTTCCAGCTTCTCCCCATATCTATCCAGCTGGGCCATCAGCACCTCATAGGTAGCCATCGTGTCGGCTGCAGCCGTATGGGCATCTTCAAGACATTTATCACAATAAAAATGGTAGGCAGCCGACAGGGTACGCTGTTCCATTTTGTGGAAAATAGTTTGTACATCTACAAACTTCCGTTTACTCATATCGAAATCCACCTCCGCACGCAAAAAATTCTTCTGCCAATAAGGGGATATCGAAACGATTCGAATTATATCCTCCCAAATCACATCCTTCGATATAATGCGCCAATTCGCGGGCAATATGCTTGAACATCGGTGCATCTTTCACATCTTCATCGTAAATACCATGAATAGCAGACGCTTCTTCGGGGATATGCATTCCCGGATTCACCCGGATGGTCTTTTTGTTCCTCCTTACCGTTCGGATACACTGTCAATACCGAAATTTCCACGATCCGGTCTTTAGCAATATTGATTCCCGTGGTTTCCAGATCGAAAAAACGATGGGATTAGCTAAATTCAGTTTCATATACTTCAAAATTTATAATCTCTTCCGTAGCAGGACAAGGACAAGCAACACTTTCCTACCCATAAATCATAAGAGCCGTTCGATTTACTATAAAAAAACCAATCAAACGACTCTTTATCTTTCATTTTTACCTTTACTATTCTATCGGATAAGTCTTTCCGTTACACCATCATCGGCATCAGCAGCATCAACAAATCTTCATCGTTGTCCTCGTTTTCAAACGGCAGGAACAATCCCGGACGAGTCGGATCGGATAACTCCAGCACCACATTTTCAGATTCGATATTAGAGAGAATTTCAAGGACGAAAGGCGATTTGAAACCGATAGCGATGTTCTCGCCTTCATACTGACAAGTCAGTGTTTCGTGTCCCGACATCGAATAATCCATATCCTGGGCTGAAATGACGATTTTTCCTTCTGCAACATCGAATTTCACCAGATTACTAGCCTGATTGGCCATGACAGACACCCGGCGTAAAGAATTGTAAAGCTCTTTCTTTTCAATGATAATCTTTTTTCGGGTTATTCTGCGGGATAACCGAATTATAATTCGGGAAACGTCCCTCGACCAGAGTAGAAGTCATTTTATAATCACCGAATACGAAGCAAGCCATTTTATCGTTAAAAGAGATCTTCAGTTCCGAGTCGTCTTTCGGCAGAATATTCTTCAGCATCAAGGCCGGTTTCTTCGGTAAAATCAAAGAGAACTGTCCGTTTTCACTTTTGGCGTCGAACCGTTTGTAACGAACTAATTTGTGAGCATCCGAAGCGACAAAGGTAAAATTATCTTCGTTCATTTCGATCAGGATACAGTTCATAACCGGACGCAGATCGTCGTTGGCCGTTGCAAATATCGTCTTCACAATTCCTTCCAGAATCAAACCGCATTTAGAGGTCAGGTCGTTGCTGCTATCGTTGAGTGCTGCCTGTATCGGATAATCTTCGGCACTTTCTCCCGGCACAGAAAACTCTCCCTTCTCGGAAATAATTTTCACCTCATTGGTCTCCGTATTGATTTCGAATGTCAACGGTTGTTCGGGAAATTCCTTCAAAATATCCAGCAATATTTTGGCAGGTATCGTTATTTTACCTTCTTCTTCCAGACTTTCCAATTCTATCCGGGCTTCCATGGTCGTCTCTTTATCAGATGCTGTTGCATATAAGACACCTTCGGTAGCCACCAACAAGATATTATCCAGAATAGGTTGTACGGGCTTTCCACCGATCACTTTACTTACCGCTTGCAAACGGGTCAGCAATGTATTGCTTGATACGACAAACTTCATAGATTCAATATTTTATGTTTTACTTTATTTCAATCCCAAAGAGACGCCTAAATTAGTGTTTTTTCCCTTCACAGAAAAAGATTTACAAGAAAAAGTTTCCTACTTTTATCAACATCGGTGTCCCCCGTTCCACTTCTTTTCCATCCACGAATATTCCCCATACATAAGCTCGGGACCGACATTTCGTTTGCTTAAACGAATCGTCCCAACCACCGTAGATACCGATTCCATCCGTTTTAAATACTTGTTCTCCCCAGCGGTCATCAATATACCATTCAAAGCGGCTTCCGGAAAGATAGTCGAGCCCATCTTCGATAAATCGCCCCCAGGGTACCGCCCCTTTGATTTTTGGCGATAAGCAGACGGGATATTATCGTTTAATTGTAGGTTTATTTTTTTTCTTTCTATTCCGATTCCGGGTTTTTATGCCGTCAGACCGGTTCGCCTGGACCGGTCCGCTAAGGCTTTCCTTCACTGACCGGCGGAACTCCTCGCAAGCTCGTCAGACACCACCGGTCGGGCGTTCGGAAAACCTAACCGGACACTCGTTCCTGCTCCAATGGTCTTCCGCCATAAAACCCTGCATCTCACGTTAACACGACCTGGCAAAGGAAGAATTAGAAAAATTTTATAGAATAAAATACCGGCTCATCTCTATCGGATTATGGATAATTGGGTTACTCTATCGGAAAATCTTTTTTTCGTTGAAATTTATGGTTTTCAGGTCCGGTTTAGCTTGCCAGGCAGTGATAACGTAAGTCGGAGGTGTTCGTGTTCGGGGACCATTGAGCTCCGGCGAGTGTCGTCTTGCTTTTTTCTGAACGTCCGACCGATGGTGTCTGACGGAAACGTAACGTAAAGTTTTTTACGGAGTGAGGAGTTCCGCCGGTCAGTGAAAGAAAGGGCTGACGACCGACAGAAGCGACCGGGTCACCAAACACGAATACCGAAGACGAATAAGTAACGACAGAATAATTCTACCATTTTTTCCATTTACATCTGATTTACACAAAACCATAAAAAAAGGTGCATAGAAAAACTTCTATGCATCCTTACGATTTTAAATATTATTTTGCAGATAAAAATACTTAACCTCTAATTTGAATATCAGATTAAAAAACACCCCTTAACGCATAATCTCCTCAACTTCTTCGACAGTAATCGGAGTACGTTTATCTCCCAGGAAGCGCGAACCTCCGGGAATAATCAGGATATCATCTTCCAAACGGATACCTCCGAAATCCTTGAATGTTTCGATCTTGTCATAATTCAGGAATTCTTTATATGCATCCCCTGTGCTCTCCATTTGTCAATCAATGCTGGAAGAAAATAACAACCCGGTTCATCGGTAATGACAAATCCCTCCTGCAACCGGCGCCCCATCCGCAACGATGAAGTTCCGAACTGGTCGATCGGCCGGGTTTCATCGTCATATCCTACGTAAATTTGTCCCAGATCTTCCATGTCATGTACATCCAATCCCATCATATGTCCCAGTCCGTGAGGCATAAATAAGGCATGCGCCCCGGCAGCAACCGCTTCGTTTACATCTCCTTTCATCAGGCCGAGATCTTTCAAACCCTGTGCCAGCACTCTTACATACCTCCAGGTGCACGTATTGATAAGTCACCCCGGGTTTAGCTATCTCTATCGCTTTGTTATTAGCAGCCAATACGATATTATAAACCTCTTTCTGGCGGGTCAGGAATTTCCCACCGACCGGAACCGTACGGGTAAAGTCCGAACAATAATGGGACACTTCTTCTGCTCCGGCATCCGTCAGCATCATACGTCCTTCCTGAAGGATCTGGCTATGATCGTGATTATGGAGTGTTTCACCGTTCTGCGACAGGATCACAGGGAACGACACCATACTTCCGTACGAAGCTGCAATTCCTTCGATCAGCCCTGCAATATATTGTTCCTTGACTCCCGGTTTACAATTCCGCATAGCAGCTGTATGCATTTCGTAACCGATATTACAAGCTTTGGTGATTTCCTCGATTTCACAAGGTTCTTTTACCGAGCGGAGATCGACCACAGCTTTGATCAGTTCCAGTGAAGCATATTTTTTTTCACCAAAGCAGGCCGGATACCCAACAACTCTTCGAGCAAGAGCATATTCCTGAAACGATAAGGAGGTAAAAAAATGAATCCGGCGTCCCTGAGAAATCGCCGTTTTCATACAATCCGCCAGCCGGGCAAAAAGGAGCGGTCTTCGACACGCCGACCCGGGCTGCCATATCCTTTACACTCGGTTGAGGTCCCATCCAGATAATATCATCCATATCCACATCATTCCCGAATATATATTCATCCCCGAATCGATATCGATCACTCCTGCAAAACCGGGTTGATTCAGACCGAAAAAAATAGAGAAACGAACTATCCTGACGGAACTTATAAGTATTATCCGTATAATTAGCCGGGGCCTCCCCATTTCCCAGGATCAACACCAAACCACTTTTCACTTTTTCTTTCAGACGGGCGCGTCTGTTTTTGTAAACACTTGTTTCAAACATATCTTTCAATTTTTAGTAAGTACGGTTTAAAAAGTGTCACAAGATAAAGAAAAAAGCCAAAAAGGGGAAAGGCAAAAAGTAAAAAATTTCTCTCAAACCCGCCGAAAGGATTTATTGCGGAACAAATAACCGGCAAACGGGACACAGATCCCGGCGATAGTAACAATCCAGGCTCCGTAAGCGATACTGACCTGACTTCCCAATATTCCCTCCATACCGCCACCAAGGCTAAACATTCCTTCCTGGGCGAACCAGACATCGATAATTTTCCACAAAACGACGAACGATGCCAGTAAACTACAAATCGTAATGCTCCAGGAAATTCCCATCGAAAGATCTTCATGCAGATCCTTTCTCAAAGCCAGAATAATCACTATGATAAACATGATAAAGGTAAACCAGCCCGACGAAGACATTCCGGATATTGTTCCCAATTATACAATTTTATACCAAGGTAAAAAGTAGCTATCAAGCCGATGAGAGCCACAATAATGACAGCAAATCTCTGTTTGTTCATAATCTGAAGATTTAAATATTATTTCTTCTTTCAAAAAGTCTTTTGTCCTACTCTTTTTTTTTTTGAAAGAAGATTCAAATTTTATACGTTTTTTTCCTATCGAAAAAGTTTTCGGTTTTCCCTTTCGAATCCCCTCAAACCTGAAAATGTATCGTCTGTTATTTAAAACTGTTCTAAACATGAAAAACTGAAAATAATCTTCCGATTTTGCTTGATAATCGTAAGAACAATACGTAATTTTGGAACGCTTTTGCAATAACAACGTTTTCGAAAAAGACGTTTGAGTGCGTAAAAAATATGTTATACAACATAAAACGGTGAAAATCAAACATTTTAAAATACAATTTATTAACAAATCAATTTATTGATCATGAAACCAACTCATATCGAACACATCGGTATTGCCGTCAAAAAGTCTGGAAGAAGCTATTCCATTTTATGAAAATGTATTAGGACTGAAATGCTATGCAGTAGAAGAAGTAAAAGATCAGAAAGTAAAAAAACAGCTTTCTTTCAAGTAGGTCAGACAAAAATCGAATTGTTGGAATCTACCGATCCCTGAAGGTCCTATCGGGAAATTTGTAGAAAAAAATGGTGGCGGTATGCACCACATGGCATTTGCCGTTGAAGATGTAGCCGAAGCTTTAAACGAAGCAGCAGCAGCCGGTTGTCAGTTAATCGACAAAGCTCCCCGTACCGGAGCAGAAGGACTTCAAATCGGATTCCTTCACCCGAAATCAACCAATCGGGTACTGACAGAACTTTGCGGTAAAAAATAATTACGTCAAAAGCGTCAAAGATGATTGAAAACGTCAGAAAGGCATTTTTAAAGCAGTGTCCTTTTTGGCGCTTTCGATGTTTTCAAAGCTTAGGCATTTTAGATATTTAAAAGTAAATTTAAAATTTTATGGCCACAAATCAAGATAAAGTCAAAGAACTTATCGACTTACGAAATCAAGCGAAATTGGGCGGAGGCGAAAAACGGATCGAATCTCAGCACAAAAGGGTAAATATACAGCCCGGGGAAAGAATCGCCATGTTGCTGGACGAAGACAGCTTCGAAGAATTCGATATGTTCGTCACACACCGGTGTAATAATTTCGGCATGGAAAAGACAAAATTCCTCGGAGACGGAGTTGTTACCGGACAAGGAACGATCAACGGACGTATCGTATTTGTATTTGCACAGGATTTTACCGTATTCGGAGGAGCACTTTCAGAAATGTTGGCTCAGAAGATCTGCAAAGTCATGGACAAAGCGATGACGGTAGGAGCTCCGATCATCGGCTTGAACGACTCAGGTGGAGCACGTATCCAGGAAGGCGTTAACGCCCTGGCAGGATATGCTGAAATCTTCCAGCGTAATATCCTGGCTTCCGGGGTTATTCCACAGATATCCGCTATTTTCGGCCCCTAGTGCCGGTGGAGCCGTATACTCTCTCCTGCCCTGACCGACTTCATCCTGATGACCGATCAGAGTTCTTACATGTTCGTTACCGGACCGAAGGTGGTAAAAACCGTTACCGGCGAAGATATCAGTACAGAAGACCTGGGAGGTGCAGAAGTTCACTCGACCAAATCGGGCGTTTCTCATTTTATGGTAGAAAACGAAGAAGAAGGTATTTCTCTGATCCGTGATCTGCTTTCTTATCTGCCTTCCAACAACCTCGAAGAAGCGCCGATGATGGTATGCAACGACCCGATCGATCGTCTGGAAGACAAATTGAACAGCCTGATTCCGGATAATCCCAATCTGCCGTACAATATGCTGGAAGTAATCGAAGCAATCGTAGACCAGGGTAAATTCCTCGAAGTACACAAACGTTATGCCCGGAATATCATCGTCGGTTTCTGCCGGATGGGAGGACGTTCTGTGGGTATTATCGCCAACCAGCCTAGTTTCTATGCCGGAGTACTCGATATCGAATCATCGCGTAAAGCAGCTCGTTTCGTTCGCTTCTGCGACTGTTTCAATATTCCGATCCTGACGTTGGTAGACGTACCGGGATTCTTACCGGGCCGTGTGCAGGAATACGGCGGCATCATCACCCACGGGAGCCAAATTGATGTTCGCTTACGGCGAAGCTACCGTTCCTAAAGTTACCGTTACTTTACGTAAATCCTACGGAGGAGCACACGACGTGATGTCCTGTAAACAACTTCGCGGCGACTTCAACTACGCCTGGCCGACAGCCCAGATTGCCGTGATGGGTGCCAAAGGTGCTATCGAAGTACTATACGGTAAGGAAGTAGCAGCGATCACCGATCCGGAAGCAAAAGCTAAATTTATCGCAGAGAAAGAGGAAGAATACAATCATGCATTCGCTAATCCTTACAAAGCAGCTTCATACGGTTATATCGACGATGTGATCGAACCACGCAACACCCGTTTCCGTGTGATCCGGGCTTTCCAGTCTTTACAGACGAAGCGTGTCACTAACCCGATGAAGAAACATTCTAATATACCTTTATAATTATGACCATATTAGCAATCGACTGGGGCTATGCGCTCCTGGTCACGGGAATGGGAATCGGAACTGTATTTTTACTGCTTATTGTTTTTGATTTGGGTAATTGGTTTGCAAACCAAAATCATCAATGGCATCACAGGCCACTCGAAAGGGGCTTCTGAAGAAGCGACCGTAAGGACGACAGAAACCCATCCGACGCCTCACGAACAAGCAGCCATAGCCATGGCTATGCACCTGTACTTCGATGCCCACGATGAAGAGCCGCATGTCATCACGATTCAGGAAGTAGAAAAGCGCTATTCGCCATGGAGTTCCAAAATTTACAGCATGAGAAATACGATTATCAAGTAAATAAATTGACCATATGAATAAATTTAAAATCACTATCGACGGAAATAATTACGACGTCACAGTGAATCTAACGGATCATCATAAAGCTAACGTAGAAGTAAACGGGATATCTTACGATGTAAGCTATGAAAGCAAAAATACGGTTGCAGCTCCTATCCGCAAATCGACAGCTCCCCGGTACCCCACAGGTACATGTTTCAGCACCGGCTGCTGCAGCATCCAGTGCCACCAGTATCAAAAGCTCCGCTTCCCGGAACGATCATGACCATCAACGTAAAAGTCGGTGATCAGGTGAAACGGGAGATACCTTAGTCGTCATGGAAGCCATGAAAATGGAAAACAACATTATGGCTAACAAGGACGGACAAGTGAAAGCCATCCATGTCACTGTCGGACAGACGGTCGTACAGGACGATAAACTGGTTGATCTGCAGTAATTCATTGTAAAATCGTTAGTAATGAAACAAATGAAAAAATATCTCTTTCGGCTGGTTGCCTTTCTGGGCCTGACTATTACGCCCTTTATCGCCAGTGCCGAAGAAGTCAGTTTAGGAGAAAGCATCAGTAAATTCCTGAACGACACCGGATTTGCCCGCCTTGTCGAGGGCAACTGGTTGTGTTTGGTGATGATAGCTGTCGCTTGTTTATTATTCTATCTGGCTATCGTTAAAAAAGTTCGAGCCTCTGTTATTGTTGCCTATCGCTTTCGGTATGTTGCTGACCAATCTGCCGGGAGCCGGATTGTATCATCCGGAACTATTCGAAGGAGGACACATTCATTGGCCGGATTTTGCAAATGCCAATAACGTCGGATTGCTGGATTACATCTACCTCGGAGTGAAACTGGGTATCTATCCCTGTGTCATTTTCATCGGTGTAGGAGCAATGACCGATTTCGGTCCGCTGTTAGCCAATCCGAAAAAGTTTCCTATTGGGAGCAGCAGCCCAGATCGGTATCTTCGCTACTTTCCTGGGAGCTTTGGTTCTCGGATTCAACTATGCCGAAGCCGGTTCGATCGGTATTATCGGTGGAGCCGACGGCCCGACCGCCATTTATCTGACTTCTAAGTTAGCACCCAATTTATTAGGTCCGATCGCCGTGGCAGCCTATTCCTATATGGCTTTGGTACCGGTCATCCAACCGCCTATTATGAAAATGCTGACTACTCAGAAAGAGCGCGAGATCGTCATGAAGCAATTGCGTAAAGTATCTAAAACAGAAAAAATCATATTCCCGATCATCGTTACTGTTTTTGTATCTTTTTATTGTTACCTTCTGCCGCTCCGCTGATCGGTTGTTTGATGTTAGGTAACCTGATGCGTGAAAGTGGAGTTGTAGAACGTCTGAGTAAGACTGTTCAGAACGAACTGATGAATATTACCACCATCTTTCTGGGTGTTTCGGTTGGAGCGACAACTACCGCAACAGCTTTCCTGAACTACCAAACTCTGGCCATCCTGGTAATCGGAATCCTGGCTTTCGCTTTGGGAAGTGCCGGAGGAGTATTGCTGGCTAAATTTATGAACTTGTTTACCAAGAATAAGATCAACCCGCTGATCGGTTCTGCCGGTGTTTCCGCTGTTCCGATGGCAGCCCGCGTATCTCAGACTGTAGGTCAGGAAGCCAATCCTGGCAACTTCTTTGCTGATGCACGCCATGGGTCCGAATGTGGCCGGAGTTATCGGTTCTGCCGTTGCAGCCGGTATCCTGCTCTCTTTCCTCGGATAAAACAAGAGTTTATTTTACCGTAATAAATCAAGGGTGTGCTTCAATGAAGTGCACCCTTTTTCAGTTGAAACGGTTACAGTAGTAAAATATGCTTCTCCCATTCCGATGCCACCTGCCAGTGTCCGGCCTCCCTCAGCCCACAGGACAAGCTTTTTTGTACAATCGCATACCTTCCCTACCGATAGCAGACGGAAGGTATTTGTTTATTGGAACGATGATAAGGGCCAAGTTATAGGTAGGTATATTTTTTTCTTTCTATTCCGATTCCGGGTTTTTATCCCGTCAGACCGGTTCGCCTGGAACGGTCCGGTAAAGGCTTTCCTTCACTGACCGGGTCGCCAATTCCGATCACCGAAGACGAATATAAGTAACGACAGAATAATTCTACGTTTTAATGATAACTTTTTCGGTTCCAATCAGTAAAACAGTAAAAAAACATGATACAAATCAAAATAAAACGGGTATATGACGATCCGGAACCGGGGACGGTTACCGGGTATTAGTCGACAGGCTCTTGGCCCAGAGGCATAAAAAAAGCATGTTTATCCTACGATGAATGGGCTAAAGAAATCACTCCCCTCTCCCGGTTTAAGAACCTGGTTTCATGACGATATCTCCCGACATTGGGAAGAATTTACTTCGATGTATAAAGAAGAGTTGGAACACTCGCAAGCCGTTAAAGATTTTCTTTCCAGAATCGGGACTTATCCGGTAGTAGTAACTTGTTATATGCTTCGAAAGATCCTGTTCACAACCATGCCCGGATTCTACAGAACTACCTGGAAACCCAGCTAAAAAAATAACCGGATAACACACAGCCTGCCGGCTGGGGTACGCTCTCCTTCATGCGGCAGGCTGTTCAACAAAGAATCCGGGTATTATTTACCCCACAATTCGATCAGATTCAAAATCGTCTGCATCGCTTTTTGCATTGTATTCAGCGAGCAATATTCATATTTTCCATGGAAATTCATACCTCCTGTAAATAAGTTCGGACAAGGCAGTCCCATATAGGACAAACGGGCACCATCCGTACCGCCGCGGATAGGACGAACGATCGGAGTAACACCGGCCTTTTCCATCGCCTGGAAGGCTTTATCGATTACTTCGGGATAAGGTTCGACCATTTCACGCATATTATAATACTGATCTTTCAGGGTTAGTTTGATCACCCCTTCTCCGTACTTCCCGGTCAACAGAGCGGTAGCAGCCTGAAGGTAACGTTTTTCTCTTCAAACTTCACCCCGCGAATGGTCCCCGGATGATATATTCACTGGAAGCATTTTCTACTTCTCCCCTGATACTGATCAGATGATAAAAACCTTCGTAACCTTCCGTATGTTCGGGCCGCTGACAAGGAGGCAATAAGTTATTCAATTCGTTGACTACCTGCAAAGCATTGATCATCTTATCCTTCGCATAACCCGGATGAATATTGCGTCCTTGTACTTCGATCCGGGCACTGGCAGCATTGAAATTCTCATATTCCAGCTCTCCTTCAAAGCCTCCGTCTACGGTATAAGCAAAGGTGGCACCGAAATGTTTTACATCAAAAAAGTCTACCCCTTTTCCGATTTCCTCGTCGGGCGTAAAGCCGATCCGGATTCTGCCGTGTTTCACTTCTGGATGCTTCATCAGATATTCGGCAGCGGTCATGATCTCTGCCACCCCTGCTTTTATCGTCGGCTCCCAACAGCGTCGTACCGTCGGTTGTGATCAAGGTATGCCCCTTGAAAAAAAAGCCAACTCGGAAAATCTGCCAGCGTCATCGTCAATTGCTCGTTCAGACAGATATCTCCCCCATCGTAATTTTCAATGATACGGGGATGGATATCGGCCCCACTCATATCGGGACTCGTATCGACATGCGAGATAAAACCGATCACCGGCCGGTCTTCATACCCGGGAGTTGCCGGAATAGTACCCATCGCATAACCATTGGCATCGACTTCCACATCCTCCAACCCCAGCTCTTTCATCTCTTCGGCCAGATAATTCAGCAGAATCAATTGTTTCGCAGTCGACGGATAGGTTTTCACTCTCCGGATCACTCTGGGTATCGAATCCGACATATTTCAAAAAAACGCTCTTTTAATTCCATATCTTTATGATTTAGATTTTAGATTTACGATTTACGATTTTTCGTTTATCGGGTTCCTCTCCGGTTTCTCTTCTTTGGCTCTCAACGAATCCCAGATAAAGTAACCGATAATAACGACATACATGACAACGGCCAGCCATTCTGCCCCGCTCCAGGTAGCATACCAATCTGCTCCGGCATATTTCAATACGGCACTGATAACTCCCATCAGGGCTCCCCCTGCTATAAACCCGGAAGCGATCAGTGTACCGCGTTCACGGCGCATCTTATTTACTTTTTCATCTTTACTACGGGTAGATACATACCAACTGACCAGCCCTCCGATCAATAAAGGCGTATTCAGATCCAACGGAATAAACATTCCCAGGGCAAAAAGCCAGGGCAGGTACCCCGATCATGGTCAGAATCAATGCGAGTGTGCGGCACCGGCAAAATACAGCATCCAGGGGAGTCGCTCCTCCTTCCATCAAAGGTTCGATAACAGCAGCCATAGCATTCGCCTGGGGGAGCCACCAAAGCATTTTCACCTACAAATCCGTAAGTCTGATTCAGGATCATCATTACTCCGGCCACCGTAGCGGCAGAAACAACGGTTCCCAGAAATTTCCACCGCTCCTGTTTTGCGGGAGTCGTACCGATCCAATACCCGATTTTTAAATCGGTTATAAAACCTCCGGCCATAGACAAAGCAGTACAAACCACGCCACCGATGACCATGGCAGCCATCATGCCGTTTGTCCCGCTCAACCCGGCACTCACCAAAACCAGCGAAGCCAAGATCAATGTCATCAAAGTCATTCCCGATACAGGATTTGTCCCCATGATAGCGATAGCATTAGCAGCCACCGTAGTAAACAGGAAAGAAATAATAAACACAATCAGTATGGCGACAATGGTCTGGAAGAGATTACCCAGTACACCGAACTGGAAGAAAATGAAAGTGGTAATCAAAGTCGCCAGCAAACCGATCAGAATAAACTTCATCGAAAGATCATGTTGTGTACGTTCTGCGACTTCTTCACTTCCCTTCTTTCCCCCCAATTCCTTTTACCGCCAGGCCTAAGGCTTGTTTGATAATACCCGACGAACGGATAATGCCGACGATACCGGCCATAGCGATACCACCGATACCGATATGGCGGGCATAATTCGTAAATAACTGTTCGGGCGACATGTCCCGGATCAGCATAGAACCACCCCTTCTCCTACAGCAACAGTCTGTCCATCTG
>VOFJ01003596.1_pt1 | contig 19816 bp, 34 predicted proteins | sample 5384081 | NCBI WGS metagenome assembly VOFJ01 (sample SAMN12384729, study PRJNA508395) | human gut metagenome | isolation source: healthy gut I | host: Homo sapiens
TAACTTTGTGAAACAACGATTTTTTTCTCTTCTTAAGTACCTGCTATTTAAACATATATATTGTATTTCTTCAGATTCTCTTTCACCTGCCCGATCGTCTCAAAGCAGATTCCGTGGATTCCGGCTTTTTCGGCTCCCTCGATATTTTCCATCCGGTCATCGATAAATACACACTCATCCGCTGTGAGCTGATATTTTTTTAATAATGTCTCATAGATTTCCACATCCGGTTTGACCTGTCTCACACTGTAAGAAAAGATATCGCCGTCTGTCAACAGTAAGAAATCCAGCGCATTGTCCTTCGTTCTCTGATAAGTCCAATCTCCATAGTTAGAAAGAATATACACATGCAAGCCTTCTTTTTTCATATTGGAAATCCATTCTTTCGTATAGGAAAACTGTGTGATTGCCAGTTCCAGATGATTCCAGAACAGATCGATCTCTTTTTTATATTCCGGTGCCTTCTCATAAAATGCCTGTAGGATCTGTTCATCTGACCAGAACGCCACGGTCTGTCTCAAGCCAGACCGGAGTATTGACCGTAGCATCCGCAACTGCTTTCACTGTCTTATCATCAAATCCAAGTTGTTTCATTGCGTCTTCCGGCTCCCACGCCACAAGAACTTTCCCCGACATCTAAAATTATATTCTTTACCATACAATCCTCCATGTTTTGTCACAAAAGGCAGGGTGCCACTGCACGCCTGCCTCAGTCTCTTTATTTATTGCGGTAAATGATATCTTCTCTGCCTGGTCCGTTGAAACCATTGTGATCGGGTATCCGATCTGTTCCTCAACAAACTCAATATATTTTCTGCAGTTTTCCGGAAGATCCTCGTATTTCTTAATTCCACGGATATCACATTTCCATCCCGGAAGCTTCTTTAATACCGGTTTTGCTTTCTCTAATTTTGCAGTTACAGGGAAGTCTGTGGTTACTTCTCCGTCGATATCGTATCCAACACATACCGGGATCTCATCTAAGTATCCTAATACATCAAGTATACGGTAAGTGCTACATCGGTTGTTCCCTGCAGACGGCATCCATATTTACTTGCAACACAGTCATACCATCCCATTCTTCTTGGACGTCCGGTTGTTGCTCCGAATTCACCTGCCGTCTCCGCCGCGTCTTCTCAGTTCGTCAGCCTCGTCTCCGAAGATCTCATAACTTACAAATGCACCTGCTCCTACTGCGGAAGAGTATGCTTTACTTACTGTTACGATCTTCTTGATCTCATATGGTGGGATACCTGCTCCGATCGCACCGTATGCGTTGCCAAGGTGGAAGAAGAGGTTACCATTGGATAAATTCCGTGATCTGGATCTTTTAAGGTACCAAGCTGACCTTCTAATAAGATCTTCTTGCCTTCCTTGATTGCTTTGTCCAAGAATAAAGAAACATCTCCGACATACGGAGCGACCATGTCTCTGTACTCATGCAAAGTAGCTAATAACTCTTCTTCCTTTAATAATGGTTTGTGATACATATGCTCAAGCATAATGTTTTTGTCTCGCAGGTACGTTTTATTTTTGCCTGTAATAATTCCTCGTCGAATAACTCACTTACCTGGAAACCGATCTTTGAATATTTGTCTGCATAAAAAGGGGCGATACCGGACTTGGTAGAACCGAAAGAATTCTTTCCAAGACGCTCCTCCTCATACTGATCGAAAAGAACGTGGTATGGCATAACGATCTGTGCTCTATCTGAAATCATGATTTTGGTGCAGGCATTGCGGTCTGTGATCGATTTGATCTCACTTATTACCTTCGGGATATCCAGTGCAACACCGTTTCCGATAATGTTGGTGATGTGGCTGTGGAATACACCGGATGGCAATGTATGTAATGCAAATTTACCATAGTTGTTTACGATGGTGTGACCTGCATTTGCTCCACCCTGAAAACGGATAACGATGTCCGCTTCATCTGCAAGCATATCTGTGATTTTTCCTTTTCCCTCGTCGCCCCAGTTAGCGCCTACTACTGCTGTAACCATTTTGATTTTCCTCCTGCATAAAAAAGTGATGGTCTGTAAAAACCATCACACTTTCCTGTTTTTACTTTTATGATTATACACGAATATATGTCATAAGTAAAATTAATATTCATTATATTTGATATAATTGTTTATTATATCATGAAGCAAAAGCTTCATGATCGACATTCGCCGTTCGCCGAATGCATAAATGCATTCTTCTCACTTGCGCTCATTATATCATGATATTCCATATGCTATCAGACACGATTGGTTTCAGAAACATGGAAACTAAAAGCGTAACTGCCAGAATCAGGACAGGTTCATATCGTACCAAAATTCCTTTCGAATCCACTGATTTTAAAGAGAACGGAAAAAAGAAAATCTTCTGCTTATTTTCATATCCCAGCACGGTTCCCGCCGTATTGGTGATCAGATCATCAATATCCGTAAGCCGGAATGTAAATATCTGTAATAGTTCAATCCCCAGTGATACCGCGAGTCCCATGGAAAACATAGTTTTTGAAAGACCGGAAATTCTTCCAGACCGCAGGTACAAAAATCCCATCGGTATAAATAAAATGATATTCAGAATCGTATTTTTCATATATGCAAACGGACTATTTACAATGTCTGCAAACGGTATCAGATTCAGTCCAAAATCCATCTGAAATGTTCCAACCGCAGGGACACCCACCACCGAAAACAGAGCAAGCGCATAAAATGCAAATATCAGTTTTACACAAAATGGTTTAAATTCCCATTTCCTATAGATTGTACACTGCAAAATAGCCAAAGCAGGAATCACAAAAATAGCGACTGAGGTACAGTCTATCCAGATCGATAATAAACGCATCATTTACGTTTTCCTCCTAAATATCCTGATCTTGCATATAAATTTATCATATTCCTGCCCGCAATCCCATTGATATTCCATTAAGATTGATGAAGATTTGATGAACTTTTTTTCTGACATTTTTTCACTACGGAACAAGCAGAAAATCGTATAGTTTTTCCGCTCGGCCGCCGACATCGGCGCACGCTCGTTTGAGACAATGCAAAACTCGCGTTCCGGTATCGCCCTATCAAATTTCAATACGAATAATTCCCCGCTTTCGATATATTTTTCTGCGAAATCCGACACGACACTGGCAACACCGAGGTTGCGCACTGCAAACTGAATGAGCATATCGCTCGTCGCAAGTTCAAATTCCGGCCGGACAAATGTGCCGCGCTCTGCCAGATAATCCTCCACATATTTTCTTGTGGAAGTGCTGCCCTCTAAGCACATGACCGGAAGATTTTCAAGCTCTTTATAGCTTAATTTTCCACCTTTTAAATACTCAAACTTTTTTTTTCCCGCCACAAAGACATCCTGAATTTTGCGCACAGGTGTCATTTTAAAATCATATTTATTGTTCACCGGGGTACTGATGATCCCAAAATCAATTTTTCCGTCCTGTAAATGTTTCAACGTCTCCGGTGTCGGGGCATTCGTCACGGTCACCTTGATCTGTGGAAATGCATCATGGAACGCTTCTAAATAAGGAAGCAGATAAAACTGCAATGTCATGTCACTAGCCCCCCACACAGATTTCTCCGGCATCTAAGTTTAACATCTCTGAGAGTTTTTTCTCCCCGGTAAGGATTGTCTCATATCCTTTTCTCACATATTCTGCAAGCAGTCCGCCTTCTTTTGTCAAGCGCACGCCTTTGGATGTCCGCACAAAGAGAGCACAGGAAAGATCACTTTCTAAATGCTTGACTGCCTGGCTGACTGCCGGCTGTGAGATGGAAAGTGCCTCTCTTTGCGAGGGAGATACTGTTGTATTTGGATACATAATAAAAAAATTCTGTAGTATTCGAGGTTTGTCTGCATTATTTTACTCCGTGATTTTACTGTGACTTGCAAATAATTGCTTCCTTATTATAACAGTTTCCCACGAAAAAATCTTTTTTTTGCGAAAACAAAAAATTTATATTTTTTCGCAAAAATAAACATTGTCTTTTTTGCGGTCCCATGCCTTATACTAAGTTGCTGAAACGTAAAGAATATGCGTGTTGAGGCTAAACGGGAGTTTGACAGTTGAATATCAAGAAAAGTACTTGCAGGTCTTATAAAACCTGCATTTTTTTATGTCAATTTTTATGTTTTATATGCTGTTATTTTATGTTATTGTGTGTTATAATAAGCATTGGAGGGGTGCTTATGAATCTACATATAACAAAATCCAAAAATGCAGAATCCTTTTATATTGCAAAATCTTATACCAAAGCCAATGGCAAAACATCCTCTGTCATTGTCCGTAAACTCGGCACTTTGAACCAGCTCATTGTCGAACATGGGCCAACCAGGGACGACGTTCTTGCATGGGCAAAAAATGAAGTTAAGCTTGAAACCGAAAAATATAAAAAAGATCAGCAGACAAAAGCTGTCCAGATAACCTTCCATTCTGATCATAAGTTAGATTATGGCCAGCAGGTTCTCTACCGTGGCGGTTATCTTTTCCCACAGACTTTTTATTACCGCCTCAAGCTTGATAAGATCTGCCGGAAACTCCGCGATAAATATAAATTTAAGTATGATATCAACGCGATCCTATCTGATCTCATCTATGCCAGGATCTTAGAACCTGCCAGTAAACGGTCTTCCTATAAAACAGCTTCTGAATTTCTGGAAAAACCATCCTACCAGCTGCATGACATCTACCGGGCACTCGACGTTCTTGGAAATGAATGTGATTTTATCCAGTCGGAAGTTTATAAAAACAGTCATCTTCTCGGAAAGCGAAACGATGCTATCCTGTATTATGACTGTACAAACTATTTCTTTGAGATTGAGCAGGAAGATGGGGACAGAAAAATACGGCAAAGGCAAAAAGAACACCGTCCTAACCCGATCATCCAGATGGGGATGTTTATGGACGGTGATGGGATACCTCTTGCTTTTTCACTTTTCCCCGGAAACGCAAATGAACAGACTTCCCTGAAACCGCTGGAAGGAAAAGTCCTCCAGGGACTTTGGCTGTACAAAATTTATTTACTGCAGTGATGCCGGACTTGGTTCCGAAGCCATCAAAAAAGATAAACCATGCCGGTGAACGTGCTTTTTATTGTCACCCAGTCCATTAAAAAGCTGAATAAAGATGATAAAAAATGGGCTCTGGACAAGACCGGCTTCAAACGCGTATCAGATGATATGCCTGTTGAACTTTCAGAAATCCCGGAAGACGATAACGGATTGTATTATAAGGATGAGCCTTATACACCCCACACGCTGCACCAGCGTCTGATTGTAACCTATTCGCCTAAATTTGCAAGATATCAAAAAACAATACGTGATCTTCAGGTTGAACGTGCCAAAAAAATGCTGCAGTCAGGAAACATAAAAAAAGAACGGAGAAATCCAAACGATCCGGCACGTTTCGTAGGAAAGACAGCCGTAACGGAAGACGGTGAAGCCGCAGACATCCGCCATTATCTGGACACAGACAAAATCGAAGATGAAGCACTTTATGATGGAATGTATGCAGTTACTACTGATCTGTTGGATGATGATGTAAAAGACATCCTAAAAGTCAGTGAAGGGCGTTGGGAAATTGAAGAATGTTTCCGCATCATGAAAACGGATTTTGAAGCAAGACCTGTATTTGTCCATGCTGACGCACGCATAAGAGCACATTTTCTCATCTGTTTTCTTTCCCTGGTGATATACCGGTATCTTGAAAAAGATCTGGGACAGGATTTTACCTGCGAGATGATCCTGGATAAGTTGAAGTCCATGAATTTCGCAAATATACAGGATCAGGGATTTATCCCACTTTATACACGCGATAGACTGACAGATTCCTTACATAAGATCTGTGGTTTTGATACAGATTTCAAATTTATCACCAAAAGCCAGATGAAAACCATCCAGAAAAAAAGTAAAAGAAGGGAATAAAATACTATAGTTTAAAACAACAGTCAAAATCGCTACAACGCCTATATTTTCTGGCAGCATTGCAGCGATTTTATTTTTTGAAACTGTCAAAAAAACAGGATTATAACAGTTTCCCACGAAAAAATCTTTTCTTTTGCGAAAACAAAAAATTTATATTTTTTCGCAAAAATAAACATTGTCTTTTTGCGGTCCATGCCTTATACTAAGTTGCTGAAACGTAAAGAATATGCGTGTTGAGGCTAAAAAACACGGACAGATTTTTAACTATTTTATAAATCAAGGAGTACAGATTATGACAAAAGACATGACAATGGGAAGCCCGCTCAGAAAGATCTTACTTTTTTTCCGTTCCGGTTTTACTGGGAAATATTTTTCAGCAGTTTTATAACATGGTGGATACGATCATTGTCGGGCAGTATCTTGGTGAGGATGCTCTGGCTGCGGTAGGCTCTACCGGATGTCTGATGTTCCTTGTATTAGGATTTGCAAATGGTATTGCGCAGGGATTTGGCGTTATGGTCTCCCACGCCTTCGGTGCAAAAAAAGATTTCAAGCTGTTAAAAAGCATTATGTCGCACTCTCCCTGATACTGACTGCCATTGTATCGTTACTTCTGACTATCCCTACGGTGGCAGCTTCCAGACAGTTTCTTATTTTAATGAAAACACCGGACAATATCTTAGGACTCGCAGACTCTTATATTAAAGTCATTTTTCGCAGGTATCCTGCTCACGATGTCCTACAACGTTGCCGCCGGTATTTTAAGAGGGATCGGCGACAGCAAAACACCGCTGTATTTCCTGATTCTCTCTTCCTTTTTTAAATATTGTGCTCGACCTGTTTTTGATCGTCGTCGTAAAACTTGGAACCGCAGGCGCTGCCTATGCAACGATCATTGCGCAGGGTGTCTCCGCACTGCTTTGCTTTATTTATATGTTCCGCAAATTCGACATTTTAAAAACCAGCCGGGAAGATTACTATCTCGACGGATACGGTGTGTTCAATATGCTTTCCATCGGTATTCCGATGGCGCTCAACTATTCCATCACCGCTATCGGAACCATGATCCTGCAGGGTGCAGTCAATATTTTCGGTTCCAGTGTTGTGGCTGCCTTCACTGCCGCCTCCAAAGTGGAAAACCTCTCCACCCAGACCATGCCGACACTCGGCACTGCGATTGCCACCTACTGCGGTCAGAACCTCGGCGCAGGAAAATACAAACGTATCTACGAGGGAATGCGCAAAGGATTTTTTCATCTGCATTTTTATCTCGCTTCTTTGCCTCTGCCATCTGCGTATTCGGCGGACGTTTTATTGTGAGCTGGTTTGTGAGCAATCCTTCTGAAGAAATTTTCGACTATGCCATGCAGTATCTGAACACCATCAGTTTCTTCATGCTTTGCCGCTCGCATGGATTTTCCTTTACCGGAACGCCCTGCAGGGCTTAAACCGCGGACTTGTTCCAATGTTAAGCGGTGTTGTGGAAATGGTGTGCCGTATTATCGTGATCGCCGTCACCTTAAATCCGTTCGGTTACTGGGCAGTCCGTCTGGCAAGCCCGATCACATGGCTGTTCACCGGAATCCTTCTGATCGTAACGTATTTTATCTGGGAAAAACAGAGCCGGAAAAAACATGCCGGTTCATCAGACTAAAATTTTAGTTTTCCACCCCACTTCTGAACAGTCTCCACAAGCTGTATCAGATACCGGAACACCGGCTCCGTGATGACTGCGAACACGATCATGAGCATTGCACATTTTCCTGTGACCGCCGTGATCGCAAACAGTTCACTGAAAAACAGCATACAAAAAAATAACCAGCCGATGACCATCGCGCGATCAGATCGCATGCGGTGTTGTCATCGGTTTTGCTATATGATAAAGGATCATGAAGCCGACAACTGCGATCAGGATCGTGCACGACGTGGAAACGCACTCTTTTTCCACCCGAACTCCCTGCAGAAAATCACCAGACCGCTCACCACGATAAAATCTGTAATCCCAGCCGGAAGCGCCTGGATCAGGACATTGGTAAGAAAAAATGCCCATGGATCTGATTCCGGTTCTGCTCCAGCGCCAGAAAAAATGACGGAATCCCGATCGTAAAAACACTGATGAGCGACACCTGCGATGGCTCCAGCGGATAATCGATCAGAAACAGCATGGAAAAAATACGGCTAAGAGCATGGAGAAAATGTTCTTGACCAGATAAAGGCTGGCAGTGCGCCCGATGTTGTTCACCACCCGCCGCCCTTCCATGACAACCGCCGGCATTTTATTGAAATCGTTATCGAGCAGCACAAGCTGTGCCACATGCGAAGCCGCCTCACTGCCTGATGCCATCGCAATTGCAGTCTGCATCTTTTAACGCAAGAATATCGTTCACGCCGTCTCCGGTCATTGCCACGGTCTTTCCCTGCTCTTTTAATGCCTGCACCAGAAGACGTTTCTGCTCCGGTGTCACCCTGCCGAACACCGTGTATTTTTTTTGCTGCCTTCCGCACTGCCTCCGCTGTTTTCAACGTTGCTTTGCGTCCACCTGTTTTTCCGCATGGCGGGATTCCCGCTTTCTTTGCAATCTCCGATACCGTGACCGGATTGTCCCCGGAGATCACTTTCACTTCCACTCCCCGCTTGGAAAAGTAACGGAATGTATCCATTGCCCCTCCCGGATTGCATTGTTGAGCAGGATAAATGCAATGGGAGTTGCATTTTCTGTCAGTTCTTTTCCATCCAGATTCCCCTCATACTCTGCAAATACAAGCACACGATATCCCTTTTCCAGAAATACTTCGATTGTTCCCTGAACAGCCGCATAATCCTGCCGCAAAGCACAAATTCCGGTGCGCCGACCACATAAGCTTTTCCTGCCAGAACCACTCCGCTGTATTTTGTGGCAGACGAAAACGGGACGATTTTTTCTGCACTGTTTTCCATCGGCTCCGTAAAATACTGCTGCAATGCCTCCATCGTTGCATTGTCGCACGGCAGGCACGCACACAGTCAGAGAGCAGCTTTGCAATTTTATTTTTGTCTTCCGATTGCTGGTCTGCTTCCTGTTCTTTCGCTGCAAGGTTCTGGTCTTTTTGCAAGGATAAACTGTGCCACTTCCATTTCCGGCACGGTAATGGTTCCGGTCTTATCCACACACAGTACATTTACCCGCGCCAGTGTCTCGATACATTTCATGTCATGGATCAGTACCTTTTTGTTTTCCAAGCCTCATCACCGACACCACCATCGCCACACTTGCAAGAAGGTACAGTCCTTCCGGGATCATTCCGAGAATAGCCGCCACCATGCCCGTCACACTATCTTTCATCGTTGCCCCGGAAAAAAAGTATTGCTGTAAAAACAGGATCGCCCCGATCGGCAAAATGATCACGCCCACGGTCTGCACAAGGCGGTTCAACGCCCGGATCATCTCCGACTGCTCGCCCCTCTTTTGTCTGCGTTGCCTGTAACATCAGTCCTGAAATATAAGAATCTTTTCCCACTTTTTCGAGTTTTGCCAGGCACTCTCCCGATATCACAAAACTCCCCCGAGAAAAGCGGATCTCCCTCTTTTTTTTATAATCTCATCGGCCTCCCCTGTGATCAAAGCCTCATTGACCGTGATATTGCCGGATAACACCAGTGCGTCCGCCGGAATCTGTCCACCTGCTGAAAGCGTTATCACATCATCCTGCACCAGTTCATCCGCCAAAACCTCCTGATTACTTCCGTTGCGCCGGACCGTGATTTTCGGTGTATTTAATATCGTAAGATCATCCAGGATTTTTTTTTTGGAACGCAGCCTCCTGGATGATCCCGATCAACATATTTGCAATAATTATAGGTAAAAAAGTAAGATCCCGAAAAGATCCCACCACGATCAGAAGGATCGTAATGATCAAAAAAATAAGATTATAATAAGTTACAACATTTGAGCGGATGATCTGTGCCACTGTCTTTGTGGAAGAATCTACGCTTTCATTCGACAACCCTGCTTTTTTTCCGAAATTCCACTTCAGCAGTGGACAGTCCACTCATATTCTGGCACATTCTGCATCTCTCCATCTCACTTTATGATGCTTTAGTATGCCCTGTTTTTTGTTAAACTATTTGAACAATCGCTAACTGTTCTTTATTTTGCTTTTAATGCCCAGACAGCTTTGATCTGGCTTCTGATTTTTCCATAGTCCCATTTCTGACCACTGCGGTATAAAGAAAACGGATCGTTAATGGAAAATCCTTCATCATCATAATCATAGAGCAGGATAAAATGTCCCCCTGTAGTGAAATCTCCCTGCCGCACGGAGCAGATCACGATGTCTCCCTGATCTAAGTCTTCGCTTGATCTCAGTCTGGCTGATATTGATCTGCTCGGAGCGGACACCGTAAGCCGCCGCCCCCTCTGTCATAAGCGACCACATCGTTCCTGTGCCGGACATATAAAACCCTTCCTGCATGGCAAATTTTGCGATTGCGGACCGGAGTTACCTCCTCGTTTCCAGTCAGCGCAACTACTGCCATCGCCAGTGTTGTCGGACCGCATCCGCTGATCGCAACATTGCTGTCATCCCCATATGCAAAGGCAGCCCCAGCGTTTATCCCACTGTAAAAAGAGCGGATATTCTTCCTGTAACTCTTTTCTCTGTCAGTTCTGCTTTATCATAATCCCTTGTGTTCCCTTTATAATCAGCTACAAATGCGATCATTTCCGGATTATTTGCCAGATTGATCAGTAATTTTTCCGGATATTTCTCTGCATTTTCCACGATCTGTGCGTAGCGTTCATCTGACGCTTCCATCTGTTCTAACTGTCTGATTGCCTGATTCAAGGAATAATCTACCGGTTTTGATAACACAACCTGTGGAATCTCCGCGAACGGATCATTCGTTTCTTCGCTGTCTGCCGGTTCTTCGACAGTTTCTGTAGCAGACTGTTCCTCTTTTTCCGTTCCATCTGCTGTTGTTCCATTATCTACGTCATTTGTAATTTGATTTTCTTTTTTTCTCTTCACCGGAGTTATCCTGCGCTGATGCCAGCACTTCTTCTGTTTTTCCAAGTTTGATCTCAGGAAAATATCTTCCTCAGACACATCCCAGTAAAAAGATGTCAAAAGCATTACACTCAAAACGATTTTTTCTTTTTCCGTACAAGCTTTTTTTTCTGTCTCAGTCTTCTTTCGTCTAATTCTGTCTGATTCTGTATCTGGCGCTGATTCTGCTCCTTCATCTATCGGTAACCTCTCTCGTATTTCTTTTCTTGCGTAGCGTGTTCTATTATATACATAAACCCTGTAATTTTGCTACCCTCTTCATAAAATATTAATAAAACTTTGGGTTTTTTTTGGAATACTTACAGAAAAAAAACAGGTGCCAAATGTATGACCCATTCAGCACCTGCCCTGTCCTGTCTGTTTTTATTTGTTGCTGAGATATTCGTGAATACCCTTAGCTCGCCGCTTTACCGGCACCCATCGCAAGGATAACAGTTCTTTGCACCTGTCACAGCGTCACCACCGGCATAAACACCTTCTTTGGAAGTTGCACCGGTCTCTTCTTCTGCAATAATACATTTTCTGCGGTTGATATCAAGACCTTTTTGTAGTGGATGAGATCAGAGGATTTGGAGAAGTACCAAGTGACATGATCACAGTATCTGCCTCGATCTCATATTCAGAGCCCGGAATCTCAACCGGACTTCTTCTTCCGGAAGCATCCGGTTCGCCAAGTTCCATTTTGATCACTTTTGCACCCTTTACACAACCGTTTTCATCCACCAATAATTCGGTTGGATTCTGAGAAGATCAAAAGATGATACCTTCTTCTTTTGCGTGATGTACTTCCTCTTTACGGGCCGGAAGTTCTTCCTCACCACGACGATATACAATATGTACCTCTGCACCCAGTCTTCTTGCTGTTCTGGCAGCGTCCATTGCCACATTACCACCACCGACTACTACGATGACTTTCTTACCTGCTTTGATCGGTGTGTCGTAATTGTCCAGAAAAGCTTTCATAAAGGTTATTTCTTGTTAAATACTCATTGGCTGAGAATACACCCATTGCCCCTGTTCGCCCGGAATACCCATAAATCTTGGGAGTCCTGCACCGGATCCAATGAAGACTGCTTCAAAGCCCTCGTTGTCCATCAACTCATCGATTGTAACGGATTTACCGATGACAACGTTGGTCTCGATCTTAACCCCTAATGCTTTCACGTTTTCCACTTCAGCGGCAACCACCTTCTGCTTTGGAAGACGGAATTCCAGGGATACCATAAACTAACACACCACCTGCCTGATGTAATGCCTCGAAAATCGTCACATCATAACCAAGCTTTGCAAGATCTCCTGCACAGGTAAGACCTGCCGGAGCCTGAGCCGATCACTGCTACTTTATGTCCATTTAACTTTTCTGCCTTTTTTTTCGGTTTAATGCCATGTTCTCTTGCCCAGTCCGCAACAAAACGCTCTAATTTACCGATCGCTACAGGCTCTCTCCTTTGATTCCACGGATACATTTTCCCCTCACACTGTGTCTCCTGCGGACATACACGTCCGCAGACTGCCGGAAGTGCGGATGACTCACTGATCACATGATAAGCGACCTCAAAATTACCTTCTTTGACTTCTGCGATAAACGCCGGAATATTGATGGATACCGGACAGCCCTTTCATGCACTGTGCATTTTTGCAGTTTAAGCAACGGGCAGCCTTCTGCCATTGCTTCTTCTTCATTATATCCCAAACATACTTCTTCAAAGTTCGCTGCACGAACGGCTGGCTCCTGCTCACGAACCGGAACTCTAGTTAATACGTCCATTTTTTCCTCCTGATTCTATGTAACTGACCAGACAGCATTCTCTCTGATCTGACAAATTTCTGATTTTTAACTGTTACAATTGCCACATCCGCCGTGATGTGTTGCACCTTCCTGTAATTTCAACATTGCTCTTCCCTCTTCGGTCTTGTACTGAGCCTGTCTTCTCATCGCCTGATCAAAATCAACCAGATGTCCGTCGAATTCCGGTCCGTCCACGCAGGCGAACTTCACTTCGTCGCCGACAACCCAGACGGCATGCACCGCACATTCCGGTACCGTCCACCATGATCGGATTCATGGAAACCACCGTCGGAATTCCAATTCTTTTGTCAGTTTAGACAAATTTCATCATGATCATTGGTCCGATTGCCACACAGTGGTCATAACGGTTACCATTATCCCAGAGTTCCTGCAGCTGTGCAGTACCGGTTCCCTTGAAACCGTACGAGCCATCATCCGTTGTCACATAAAGGTTTGTGGCAACTTTTTTTTTCATCTCATCCTCTAAGAATCAGTAAATCTTTGTTACGGGAACCCATGATAACATCACAGTCAACGCCGTGCTCATGCAGCCATTTTACCTGAGGATAAACCGGAGCTGTACCAACACCACCTGCAACAAATAAAATTTTTTTTTTTTTTTAATTCTTCGATATCTTCATGGATCAGATCCGATGGGCATCCCAGCGGTCCCAACGAAATCTTCAAAAAAAGCATCCCCTTCCTGTAAGATACCATACGCTCTGTGGAAGCTCCTACGGTCTGGAATACGATCGTGATCGTTCCCTCTTCCCTGTCGTAATCACAAATGGTAAAGTGGAATACGTTCACCTTCCTCATCAATTTTACAATGACAAACTGTCCCGGTTCGCAATACTGTGCAACACGCGGTGCCTTGACATCCATCAGATAGATCTTGTCTGCCAGCTTTTCTCTTCTAACGATTGGATACATGTTTTTCCTCCTTGTATATACTCACTGCCTTTTTCATCTCTGTAATCGTTTTTCCTTAATCACGAATCTCCTATGAAAAATATACATTTTTTTAGCATTACTTTATATAATAAAGGAAAAGCCGTTAGATTTCAACGGCTTTTTCCCTTTGTTTTATTGCTTTTTTCATATAATTGAAACATACTAATTATTTATAGCTTCTATTCTTACTACACCACTATTATGCCTCCACTTTGGAAAACAGAATTCTGTCATTATCCAATGCCTTTCCGGCACGGACTGCAAACTGCTCTAACAGATCATCCACTGACATCTTTTCCCGTTCTTCCCCGGAAACATCCAGCACAATATTTCCCGAATCCATCATGAGGGTATGGTTTCCAATTTCAAGCGCCTGATGCATGTTGTGCGTGACCATAAGGCAGGTGATGTTCTGCTCTGACACTATCTTTTTTGTGAGGTTCAGTACTTTCTCTGCGGTGGCAGGGTCTAAGGCTGCGGTATGCTCATCCAGCAAAGCAAAATCTTAGGAGTCACCATCGTTGCCATCAAAAAAGTGTGAGTGCCTGACGCTGTCCACCGGACAAAAAGTCCGACCGGCTGCTTCATACGGTCTTCCAATCCCATGTCAAGCAGCGCAGCTGCTCTCTGAATTTTTTCTTATCCGCTGCGTTGATCCGGCTGAAATAGGCATTCTTTGAAGTAGTCGTGCGCAGGTAGGCAAGCGCCATATTCTCCTCGATCGTCATATGTGGTGCGGTTCCCTTCAATGGATCCTGAAACAAATGACCGATCACTTTACTGCGGACATGCTCTTTCTGATAGGTAATGTCCTCACCATCCAGCATGATCAGTCCTTTGTCTGCAAAAAAGACTCCTGTTATCGCATTAAACAGCGTTGATTTTCCGGCTCCGTTGCTTCCTACGATCGTTGCAAACTCTCCCTGCTTCAAGGTAAGATTCAGATTTTTTAATGCACATTTTTTCATTGACAGTTCCCGGATTAAAGGTTTTGCTGACATCGCGCATCACAAGCATTGCGTTCTTCTCTGCCATTATCTTTCTCCTCCTTCACTGTCATTTTTCATAATCTCCTGAACGTATATCTGGTTCTGAGCCTTTGCGGCACGCTTCTGCCGGTAAAAATTCATCTGCTTTTTTCAGATATGGGAATGCAATTGCCACGGCTACAATGATTGCAGAAACAAGTTTTAAACACTCTGCCGGTACATTTAATCTCAGGGCAACTGCCACGATAAAACGATATAGGCAGCTTCCTAAAAAATAACGCCGGTCACACGCTGTAACATACCGCCTTTTCCAATGATAGATTCCCCAATGATCAGGCTGGCGAGTGCGATCGTTACCATTCCGGTTCCAAGATTGATATCACAGGATTTCTGATACTGTGCAAGCAGACCGCCGGAAAGACCGGTCAGGGCATTTGCAACACAAAGTCCGATCGTGATCATGGCACTTGTATTAATGCTGGAGGCTCTTACCATATCCGGATTATCTCCGGTTGCGCGGATGGAAAGTCCAAGCCTTGTATTTAAAAAAAAGAAAGAGATCAGCACTCCTACAATGATAACGATCAGTGCAGCCACGATCAGTTTATACCATGTTCCACCGATCGCTGTTTTTGCCCAGGTAAAAACGGATTCACAGTTGAATAAGTTCATGTTGGAAGCGAATCCCATTACTGCAATATTAATTGTATACAATCCGGTATTTACGATGATTCCCGCCAAAATGGACTGAATCCCCATTTTTGTCTGTAAGAAAGCGGTCACAAAACCGGAGCAGACACCTGCTGCCATCGCTGCAAATAATCCCAATATCGGATGACCTGCAAGCGTCACCGATGCACAGACGGCACATCCCAATGTAAAACATCCATCGGTCGAAAGATCCGCAATGTTTAAAATACTGAAGGATATAAATAATGCCAGTGCGACCAGTGCATAGATAAAACCAAGTTCTAATGCACTCTGTACAATTGATAATGTAATAATGGAACCCATACCTTAATTAAACTCCTCTGCTGTTACTGTCTCGATCAATTCGGAACACATATCTTTAAAGATAGAATAATCGATTCCGACTTTTTCTGCAATCTCTGTATTTACGGTTACGATACCGCTGTCTAATGTTTCTACCGGTGTTGTGGCCGGATCTGCTCCGTTTGCAAGAATGTCTGTAACCATGTCTGCTGTCTTTGTTCCGAGTGTCTCATAGTTGACGCCGTATCCTAAGAATGCTCCGTTTAAAGCAAAGGAATCTGCACTTGTGTAGTGAGGGATACCTGCGTCTGCAAATTTTTCAAAAATCGCAAGTTCTGCTGTCATAACAGTGTTGTCCTGTGGTGTAAAAATAGCGTCTACTTTTTTCTGCCACCAGGGAATCTCTTGCCGCCTGGATCTCACCGGTTGTTGTACCTGTTTTTTCTACATAGGAAATCCCATGTTCATCGCAGTAATCTTTTGCCGCCTGAATAGCACTTGTGGAAGAATCCTGGCTCTTATCATACAGAAATCCGATTTTTGCAAAGATCCGGATCCGCCGCCAAAATGAAATCCATGATCTGTGCCACATCAATTGCATCGGATGTTCCTGTAATATTGGCACCCGGAGCATCTGCACTTGCTACAAGTCCTGCTCCGACCGGATCTGATACTGCGGAAAATACAACCGGGATCTGATTATCTTCCGTTGCGTTCTGCATGATCATTGCTGCCGGCGTTGCAATCGGAATGATCACATCGACGCCCTCTGCCACAAGATCTGCCTTTGCGATCTGGTTCAGGGTAGAGGAATCTGCCTGACCATTATAGGTGTAATCTGCATAATCAAATGTCACACCAAGTTCTGCTCCTTTTGCATCCAGCTCTGCTTCAATTGCTTTTCGATCTGGTTTAAGGATGCATCATCTACATACTGTACGATTCCAACTTTGTACACGGTTTTGTCTGCAGTATTCTGTGCAGTGTCCTTTGCGGAATCGGTCGCGTCTGCACTGCTCTCTGTTGTGTTCGTGCTGTTTGTCGCATTGGATGTGTCTGTGCTGTTTCCACATCCACCGATCATTCCGGCCGCCATTGCCATTGTCAATACTGCCGCCATCATTTTTCTCTTCATCATTTTTTCCTCCAAATTTTAAGAATGTTTTTTGAAAGAAATCCGTTTTGAAAGTTATAAGAATCATGTATTGCGGTTTTGTTTGCAAGTAAGCAAAAAAACCGTCTCAAGCTGTTGCTTGAGACGGTAATAAAAATCTTATTATCGCGGTACCACTCAATTTGACAATTGTCCACTCTGTCATGTACTATCATACATGCCGAAATGATAACGGGTTCGGTTCCCGGTGACGCCTACTGATTTAATCGCTGATACCATGGCTCTGTATTATGTATGTTGTTCAGGTCACCCTCGAAAGTCCATTCAGTAAAATGATCCATACTGCAATCCCACCACCTGCAGACTCTCTCTGTAATATCAACAGATTACTTACTACTCTTTCTCAACGGTTTTTTCTTTATGGTGTTACTTTTTAATACATTAACGTATCTTTGTCAACACCTTTTTTTATTTTTATGAGAAGTATACGAGTTCATCTTCCGGCTTCTCGGCTGGAGTTATGGAAATTGGATACAATACAGGACCTTTTCCCTTGTACTCTTTTTTTGCGAATTTACGTGTACTTCTGCTGTGATATTGATCCAGGATTTGTGCGGAATTTCATCCTCCCTGTCGTATTTCGTTTTGAAGCCGATGAAGGTAACATCCTCCACACAGCAGGTCATCGCAAAACGTCCCGGAACCATAATTCCTTTTTTCAGTTTGTCCGGATTGTATACAAGTGCTAAGAAAGAAACTTTCTTACCCTCATACTTTTTCGGATTGTCCTGACAATCCATATACCAGATCGCATAATCTGCATCGGAAATTTCAATCTCATCCGCAGTAATGTCAAACGGTAACTCCTCCGGTCTCTCGTCAAGTGTTCCGTCCGCACGCTCATACACAAGCTGTGCTTTACGGTTGAGCGCCTTGACATTTCTGCGGTATTTTCCCTTGTCTGTACTGTCATCACAGCGATTGAAGATCACGACATCTGCGGAAAAAGCTGTTCCATAATCATCGTGCGCATATTGGCAAGATACATATCGAAAGTCGTTGCATCTACCGTGGCAAGCTGCTGTACGATCATCCAGTACTTTGGAAGTTCCATATCCATGAGTGTTCCCATCTGCCAGGTTCCGTTGTACTCTAAGAATACCTGCTCCGGCTGGTACACTCGGTATTTACTTTTTTCAAAAAAAGTCCTCTGTAAAATCTGCCTCACTGTCTACCATGACAAGTTTTACATTATTTTTTCAAGTTCTTCATCCGTAAACTCTGCATCGCCGTCTTCACAGCAGATGACAAGGCTTTTTCCTCTTTTGCAAAACCCTGCTCAAATAAGGTGTCTTTGATGAGGGAGGTCTTTCCACTGTCCATAAAACCGGTAAATAAATATACTGGTATTTCGTTCATATATATTCTCCTTATTAAATTCCGAATAACTCTTCTAATCTGTGTTCGTCAATGTTGCAGCCGATCACACAAAGTCTTCCTGTATAGTCAGGCTCGCCGTCACGAAGCTCATATTCACCCGGAACCATGTCAAAATAAATCCATGTGCCATTCTCATCTTCTACCATTCCCTTGGCACGGAGGATTGTTCCGTAATCATCTGTCTCGCAGAGAGTCTTTAATACATCCTCGATCTTTTCCTTCGTGAATTTGTGAGGCGTCTCTCTTTGCCCCAGCTTGTAAACACTTCATCTGCATGATGGTGATGATGATGCTCATGGTCATGGCATCCGCAGGTGCAGTTTTCGTCATGTTCATGATGGTGCTCATGGTCGTGGTCATGGTCTTCATGATCGTGATGATGTTCATGTTCGTGGTCGTGGTCTTCATGATCGTGATGGTGTTCATGGTCGTGGTCGTGATCATGCTCATGTTCTTCGTGATCGTGGCATCCGCAGGTGCAGTTCTCGTCATGTTCATGATGATGTTCGTGATCATGCTCATGATCGTGGTCTTCATGATCGTGGTCATGATGGTGATGTTCATGCTCATGCTCCTCTGCCTCTTCTTTGGCATCTTTGCTCAGCCATCAGTTTCATCTCAAGAGAATCTGCTCCCTCGATCACTTTTTAAGATCTGCTCGCCTTTGATTGCATCCCATGCTGTTGTGATGATTGCAGCCTTTAGGATTCAGTGACTGGATCTGTTTTACACAAAGTTCTAACTGCTCAGGTGTTGCATTCTGACTTCTGCTCAGCACAACAACTGTAGCATATTCAATCTGGTTATTAAAAAAAATTCACCGAATGCTTTCATCTGCTTGCTCGCTTTTTAAAGCATTTACGACAGTTACGAGTCCGTTTAATTTAACGTCTTCCTCTTTCTCGATATCGATCACAGACTTCATAACATCGGATAACTTACCGACACCAGATGGCTCGATCAGAATGCGGTCGGATGATATTTGTCAATCACTTCGTGAAGATTCTTTCCCGAAATCACCTACTAATGAGCAGCAGATACAGCCGGAATTCATCTCGGTGATCTGGATTCCTGCATCTTTTAAGAAACCGCCGTCGATTCCGACTTCACCGAACTCATTCTCGATCAGAACGATCTTCTCGCCCTTAAATACCTCATCGATCATTTTTTTTTAATAAATGTGGTTTTTCCTGCTCCTAAGAAACCGGAAATAATATCAATTTTTGTCATAATAAAATCCACTCCTTTTTATGTCTTGATAATATGCAGAATGCAGATTATCATGGTTACATTGTATTATCTTTGTCTGTCGGATCACACTTTCTGCCCGAACATTCCTATTTTACTCGATTATTTTACAAAATGCAAATTTTGTGCAATTTTTAATAATTATTTTATACCCTGTTTATTTTTATCCATTATATCCGAAAACACTTCTGCATATCCTTGTATGTACCGAGAACCAAAAGGGTATCTTCACTGCTTAATTCCATATCCGGACCAATCGCCATATTCATCTTTCCGTCTGTTTTTGATTGCCAGAATACTGATGCTGTACTTTTTACGG
>VOFJ01001591.1_pt1 | contig 19812 bp, 23 predicted proteins | sample 5384081 | NCBI WGS metagenome assembly VOFJ01 (sample SAMN12384729, study PRJNA508395) | human gut metagenome | isolation source: healthy gut I | host: Homo sapiens
GTCGGTCGGAGAATGAAGTAGGATTCCTGATCACAGGAATGAACGGCTATATCTGCGACAGCTGCGCTACTCAGGCTTATGAGATTACTCAGGAAGCCCTGGGCGAAGGCAGAAAAAGGGCGGGAGCTACCAAACTCAACTTAAAAGAACTGCCCAAACCGGTAGAAATAAAGAAATTCCTCGACCAGTACGTAATCGGACAGGACGATGCGAAACGCTTTCTTTCTGTATCAGTTTACAACCATTACAAGCGTCTTTTGCAGAAAGACAGCGGTGATGATGTGGAAATTGAAAAAATCGAACATTATTATGGTGGGTAGTACCGGAACCGGGAAAACATTGCTTGCACGCACTATTGCCAAGTTGCTTCATGTGCCGTTTACGATTGTAGACGCTACGGTATTGACGGAAGCCGGTTATGTCGGTGAAGATATTGAAAGCATTCTGACCCGTTTGCTTCAGGTGGCAGACTATAATGTGCCGGAGGCTGAGCAAGGAATTGTGTTTATCGATGAGATAGACAAGATTGCCCGCAAAGGAGACAATCCTTCTATCACCCGCGACGTAAGTGGAGAGGGTGTGCAGCAAGGTTTGCTGAAATTGCTTGAGGGATCGGTGGTGAACGTTCCTCCCCAGGGAGGCCGTAAGCATCCCGACCAGAAAATGATTCCGGTCAATACCAAGAACATTCTGTTTATTTGTGGTGGGGCTTTCGATGGTATTGAAAAGAAAATCGCCCAACGGCTGAATACGCATGTGGTAGGATATACCGCATCGCAAAAAACGGCAGTGATCGATAAGAATAATATGATGCAGTACATTGCTCCGCAGGATTTGAAGTCGTTCGGACTGATTCCCGAGATTATCGGCCGCCTTCCGGTGCTGACTTATCTGAATCCGTTGGACCGCAATGCACTCCGTGCTATTCTTACCGAACCGAAAAACTCTATCATCAAGCAATATATCAAGTTGTTTGAAATGGATGGTATCAAGCTGACATTTGAAGATGCTGTATTCGAATATATCGTGGATAAAGCGGTAGAATATAAGTTGGGAGCCCGCGGCTTGCGTTCCATTGTGGAGACAATTATGATGGATGCCATGTTCGAAATCCCTTCAGAGAGCAAAAAAGAGTATAAGGTAACGCTGGATTATGCAAAAAGCCAACTGGAAAAAGCGAATATGGCAAGGCTGCAAACTGCTTAATATCAAAGAGTAAGGCTACTGAAAATGATTGTTTCTGTTTTTTCTTGAAAATATTAGTCGTATTTTGCTTGGTAATTACGAAGTTGTTTATAACTTTGTTTGGCTCTCTTGCAATGGAGGGCTTTACTTAAAGTTAAACCATGAACTGAATAAAACAACCTAAGTTAAGATGGCAGGGAAGATTAATTTAACAGATGAACTGAAAAAGTATTTCGGATTTAATAAGTTCAAGGGAAACCAGGAAGCAATCATTCAGAACTTGCTTGATGGTAAAGATACCTTTGTGCTAATGCCTACCGGTGGCGGAAAATCTTTATGCTATCAGTTACCTTCGCTCTTGATGGAAGGTACGGCAATTGTTATTTCTCCGCTCATTGCGTTGATGAAGAATCAGGTGGATGCAATGCGTAATTTCAGTGAAGAGGATGGCATCGCCCATTTTATAAATTCTTCATTAAATAAAGGCGCAATAGACCAAGTAAGGTCTGACATCCTTGCCGGAAAAACAAAATTGCTATATGTGGCTCCTGAGTCATTGACAAAGGAAGAAAACGTAGATTTTTTTTGCGTTCGGTGAAAATATCGTTCTATGCGGTAGACGAAGCTCATTGTATTTCCGAATGGGGGCATGACTTCCGTCCGGAGTATCGGCGAATTCGTCCGATCATTAACGAAATAGGGAAAGCTCCCTTGATTGCGCTTACTGCAACAGCAACACCGAAGGTACAGCACGATATCCAGAAAAATCTGGGGATGGTGGATGCACAGGTTTTCAAATCCTCGTTTCAACCGTCCGAATCTTTATTATGAGGTACGCGCAAAAGACCAATAATATTGATAAAGATATCATCAAGTTCATTAAGAACAATCCCGAAAAGTCAGGCATTATCTATTGCCTGAGCCGGAAGAAAGTGGAGGAACTTGCTGAAATCCTGCAGGCAAACGGAATAAACGCGCGTCCTTATCATGCAGGTATGGACTCAATGACGAGAACGAAAAACCAGGATGATTTCCTGATGGAAAAGGTGGAAGTGATTGTGGCTACCATCGCTTTTGGTATGGGAATCGACAAGCCGGATGTACGGTTTGTGATCCATTATGATATCCCGAAGAGTCTGGAAGGGTATTATCAGGAGACAGGACGTGCCGGCAGAGACGGCGGCGAAGGCCAGTGCCTGACCTTTTATACAAACAAAGACTTGCAGAAACTGGAAAAGTTCATGCAAGGAAAACCTGTGGCAGAACAGGAAATTGGCAAGCAGCTTCTGTTGGAAACCGCTGCTTTATGCCGAATCTTCCGTGTGCCGGCGCAAGACATTGCTGCATTATTTCGGTGAAGAATATACGGAAGAAAATTGTGGAAATTGTGACAACTGTTTAAACCCTAAAAAACAAGTGGAGGCTCAAGAGTTATTATGTGCCGTGATTGAAGCGATTATCGCGGTGAAAGAAAATTTTAAGGCAGATTATATCATAGACATACTACAAGGTAGGGAAACTTCAGAAGTACAGGCGCATCTACATGAAGACCTCGAAGTGTTCGGTTCGGGTATGGGCGAAGAAGACAAAACATGGAATGCAGTGATCCGGCAAGCTTTGATTGGCGGTTACTTGAGCAAAGATGTGGAGAATTATGGTCTCTTGAAAGTGACGGAAGAAGGGCATAAGTTCCTGAAGAAGCCAAAATCATTCAAGATTACTGAAGATAATGATTTTGAAGAAACGGAAGAAGAAGTACCTGCACGTGGCGGTGGCTCTTGTGCGGTAGACCCGGCTTTGTACTCCATGTTGAAGGACTTACGAAAGAAGCTGTCCAAGAAACTGGAAGTGCCTCCTTATGTTATTTTCCAGGACCCGTCTTTGGAAGCGATGGCGACCATTTATCCGGTGACTTTGGAAGAATTGCAGAATATTCCGGGCGTAGGTGCCGGAAAGGCAAAACGCTATGGTGAAGAGTTCTGTAAGCTGATCAAACGTCATTGCGAAGAGAATGAAATCGAACGTCCGGAAGATTTACGTGTACGTACGGTTGCCAATAAATCAAAGATGAAAGTGGCTATTATTCAGGCTATCGACCGTAAAGTGGCGCTGGACGATATCGCTCTTTCCAAAGGAATCGAGTTTGGTGAACTGCTGGATGAAGTGGAAGCAATCGTTTACTCCGGAACTAAACTGAATATCGACTACTTCCTGGAAGAAATTATGGATGAAGATCATATGCTCGATATCTATGATTACTTCAAGGAATCTACGACAGACAAGATTGATGATGCTCTTGACGAACTGGGCGATGAATTTACCGAAGAGGAAGTCCGACTGGTGAGAATCAAGTTCATCTCTGAAATGGCTAATTAAAAAAGCGAAAAAAATAGGCGTGCAGGTATGCTGTTTTGAATAAAAAACCGTATATTTGCACGCAATAAATTTTTAAACGCACAGCCCTATGTCATTTATTGCTGATAAGATTGTAATGGATGGGTTAACGTACGACGACGTTTTGTTAATCCCCGCTTATTCTGAAGTTTTACCGCGTACTGTCGAGCTCTCGACAAAGTTTTCAAGAAACATTGAGTTAAAAATTCCTTTTGTGACGGCTGCCATGGATACGGTTACCGAAGCGAAAAATGGCTATTGCCATTGCCCGTGAAGGTGGTATCGGTGTGATTCACAAAAATATGTCTATTGAGGAACAGGCAAGACAAGTTGCCATTGTAAAGCGTGCTGAAAATGGTATGATTTACGATCCTGTTACTATCAAGAGAGGTTCTACTGTCAGTGACGCTTTGGGAATTATGGCTGAATATAAAATCGGTGGTATTCCTGTAGTGGATGATGAAGGTTATCTGGTAGGTATCGTTACTAACAGAGATTTGCGTTTCGAAAGAGACATGACAAAGCATATTGATCTTGTTATGACTCCTAAAGAAAGATTGGTTACTACTAATCAGTCTACCGATCTGGAATCTGCTGCACAGATTCTTCAAAAACATAAGATTGAAAAGTTGCCGATTGTAGGAATGGATGGCAAACTGATCGGTCTTGTTACATATAAAAGATATTACAAAGGCAAAAGATAAACCGATGGCTTGTAAAGATGCCAAAGGTCGTCTGCGGGTAGCTGCAGGTGTCGGCGTTACTGCTGATACGCTGGATCGTATGCAGGCATTGGTGGATGCCGGTGCAGATGCTATCGTAATCGATACGGCTCACGGACATTCTATGTACGTTATTGAAAAACTGAAAGAAGCAAAGAAACGCTTCCCGAATATTGATATCGTGGTAGGTAACATTGCTACCGGAGAAGCTGCGAAGGCTTTGGCAGAAGCTGGTGCTGATGCTGTGAAAGTAGGTATCGGTCCGGGTTCTATCTGTACGACTCGTGTTGTTGCAGGTGTAGGTGTTCCTCAGTTGTCGGCTGTATATGATGTAGCCAAGGCACTGAAAGGTACAGGTGTTCCTCTGATTGCTGATGGTGGCTTGCGTTATTCGGGGGATGTGGTAAAAGCTTTGGCTGCCGGCGGTTATAGTGTAATGATCGGTTCATTGGTTGCCGGAACGGAAGAGTCACCGGGTGATACGATTATCTTTAACGGACGTAAATTCAAATCTTATCGTGGAATGGGATCTTTGGAAGCGATGGAGAACGGCTCGAAGGATCGTTATTTCCAGAGTGGAACTGCCGATGTGAAGAAACTGGTTCCGGAAGGTATTGCAGCCCGTGTTCCTTATAAAGGTACACTTTACGAAGTAGTTTATCAGTTGTCTGGTGGTCTTCGTGCAGGTATGGGATATTGTGGTGCTGCTAATATTGAAAAACTTCATGCCGCTAAGTTTACTCGTATTACAAATGCCGGAGTGATGGAAAGTCACCCGCATGATGTGACGATTACCAGTGAATCACCTAACTATAGCCGTCCGGAATAATTTATATAAACGGTAAACGATTAACGGTGAACGGTGAACAGGCTGTATGGCATATGTTCGTTGTTCACCGTTTGTCGTTTTTAAATAAAAATCAATGATGAAAAGAAATCTGCTTTTAGGATGGATAAGTCTCTTCGGAGTATTAGCTTTCGCTCAGGAAGATCCCGTAGTGATGCGGATTAATGGGAAAGACATACCTCGTTCGGAGTTTGAATACTCCTATCGCCGGCATGCGGACGGTAATGGTATGAAATTGTCTCCTAAAGAATATGCGGAGCTTTTCATTCAGTCTAAGTTGAAAGTGGAAGCAGCCAGAGCGGCCGGACTCGACACAACTTCGGCTTTTCGCAAGCAACAGGAGGCTTATCGGACAAATTTGTTGAGGTCATACCTTCTGGATGATCAGGAAATGGATGGCAATGCCCGTATTCTATATCAGAAGATGAAGGGAAAATGTACGTGGCGGACAAGTGCAGATACGGCAAATTTACAAATATCTGCCTCAGACCATTACATCCCGGCATTTACAGGAGGAACAGGCTCGCATGGACTCTATTTATCAGGTGATACAAAATCAGCCGAGTGTGAATTTTGCCCGTTTGGTAGATCGGTTTTCGGATGATAAACGTTGCCGGTGGATAGAAAGTTTACAGACAACATCGGAGTTTGAGGAAGCAGCTTTCTCTTTAGCAAAAGGTGAAATATCCAAACCTTTTTTACCCGGAAGGGATTCATATTCTGAAAGTCATAGATCGAAAAGAAGTGCCTGCATATGAAGTCGTTAGTGACAGCCTTCTAAATCGTTTAAGGCGTCAGCCGTTGGATAAAGGAACGGAAGCCATCGTAGAGCAACTGAAAAAGGAATACCAGTATATTCCCAATATGGAGTCTTTGGAAGAAGTATTGCAGAAAGGTGGAACGGAACGGGCTTTGTTTACCATCAACGGGCAGGCATATACAGGAGAAATGTTTAAGCGGTTTGCTTCATCCCATCCTCAGGCTGTAAAACGGCAGTTGAATGGCTTTATAGCAAAATCTCTGTTGGATTATGAGAGTCAGCATATGGAAAGAAAACATCCGGAACTTCGTTATACTTTGCAGGAATATGCAGAGAAATGTCTGGCTGAGGAAATCGTGCATCAGAAAGTAGATTTACCGGCTGTTAACGACCGGGCGGGATTGGCTACGTATTTTAAGTTTCATTCATCGGATTACCGATGGGAGCATCCCCGATACAAAGGAGTAGTGTTGCATTGTGCAGATAAAAAGACTGCTAAACAGGCTAAAAAGCTACTGAAAAAAGTTCCGGAGAATGAATGGGAGGATATGCTTCGCAAAACATTTAATACATCCGGTGCTGAAACAATTAAAATTGAACAGGGTGTTTTTGCCGACGGAGATAATAAATATATAGATAAATTGGTCTTTAAGAAGGGCGCTTTTGATCCTGTAGTGTCTTATCCTTTTACTATTGCTGTAGGCAAAAAACAGAAGGGACCGGAGGATTACAGAGAGGTAATTGATCAGGTGAGAAAAGATTATAGAAGCTATCTTAACGCATATTGGGAGCGAGAATTGAGGGAGTCCGGTAAGGTTGAAATAAACCAAGAGGTTTTAAAAACAGTTAATAATAACTGATGTAACCGATTATTCACTATCTTCGTACCTTAAATAAGTAGATTTGAATTGACAATGCGAATATTAGTCCTCTTACTAATTACCCTTCTCTGTTGTGGAGCGTGCAAAGAGCAGTACGACCACAAAGGCAAGACTGCATTGGTGGAGGTAGATGGTAACTTTTTGTATAAAGAAGATTTGATGTCTGTACTACCGGTCGGATTGTCAAAAGATGATAGTATTCTTTTCGCTGAGCATTACATTCGTAGTTGGGCGGAAGAGATTTTGTTGTATGAAAAAGCAGCGAATAATATTCCGGATAATGTGGATGTAGATAAGCTGGTGGAGAATTACAGGAAAGCTTTGATTATGCATACCTATCAGCAGGAATTGATAAATCAAAAACTGACGAATGATATTTCGGAACAGGAAATAGCGGATTATTATGAGAAAAACAAGGAATTGTTTAAATTGGAATCTCCGCTGATCAAGGGATTGTTTATTAAAGTACCGTTGACGGCACCTCAGCTGAACAATGTTCGCAGATGGTACAAGACGGAAAAACAGGATGCTGTGGAAAGTCTGGAAAAATATAGTTTGCAGAATGCGGTGAAGTATGAATACTTTTTACAATAAATGGGTTCCGGTTACGGATGTTCTGGACTTGATTCCATTGAAAGAGGCGTCACCGGAGCAGTATGTAGACAAGCACCGACATGTGGAACTGAAAGATACGGCATTTTACTATTTCCTCAATGTGAGCGATTATCGCGGGGCAGGTGAAGAGAAACCGTATGAGTTTGCCCGGTCGGAAGTGAAGGATTTACTGGTCAATCAGAAACGGGTGAACTTTATGGAACAAGTGAAGAATGACCTGTATCAGCAGGCTGTAAACAAGAAGAAGATTATATACAATTATTAAATACAAAGAATGAAGAAGTTTGTGAACTTTAGATTTATTGTTACCCTTGTCCTGGCAGTATTTGCCAACGTGGTAACTTATGCACAGGACAATGTAATTGATGAGGTAGTTTGGGTAGTAGGTGACGAAGCTATTTTGAAATCAGATGTAGAAGAGGCCCGTATGGATGCTTGTACAATGGACGCAGATTTGAAGGCGATCCTTATTGTGTAATACCCGAAGAAATCGCTGTGCAGAAGTTATTCCTGCACCAGGCAAAGTTGGATAGTATCGAAGTTTCCGAAGCGGAAATCATTCAGCGTGTAGATATGATGACCAATATGTATATCCAGCAGATTGGTTCTAAGGAGAAAATGGAGGAATACTTCAATAAGACTGCTACTCAAATTCGTGAAACGTTGCGCGAAAATGCCCGTGATGGACTGACAGTACAGAAGATGCAGCAGAAACTGGTAGGAGATATCAAGGTAACTCCGGCAGAAGTACGCCGATATTTCAAGGATCTTCCTCAGGACAGTATCCCTTATATTCCGACTCAGGTAGAGGTGCAGATTATTACACTGCAACCTAAAAAATTCCTATTGCTGAAATTGAAGATGTAAAGAGACGTCTGCGTGATTATACAGACCGTGTGACAAAGGGTGAAATTGATTTTTCTACACTGGCACGTCTGTATTCCGAAGATAAGGCTTCTGCTATCAAAGGTGGTGAACTTGATTTTATGGGACGTGGTATGCTGGATCCGGCTTATGCCAATGTAGCATTCAGTCTTCAGGATCCGAAGAAAGTTTCTAAGATCGTAGAATCTGAATTTGGTTATCATATTATCCAGCTTATCGAGAAACGTGGCGACCGTGTGAATACCCGTCACATCCTGTTGCGTCCGAAAGTTTCTGAAAAGGAGTTGACAGAGGCTTGTGCCCGTCTGGATTCTATTGGCGATGATATCCGTCAGAATAAGTTTACATTTGATGAGGCTGCCTCTGTGATTTCACAGGATAAGGATACTCGTAATAATCACGGTCTTATGGTGAATACGAATGAGCGTACAGGTATCACTACTTCTAAGTTCCAGATGCAGGATCTGCCTCAGGATGTTGCGAAAGTGGTGGATAAGATGAATGTAGGCGAAATTTCCAGAGCCTTTACGATGATTAACGAGAAGGATGGAAAAGAAGTTTGTGCTATTGTAAAACTGAAAGCAAAGATCAACGGTCATAAAGCTACCATTGCAGAAGACTATCAGGACCTGAAAGAAATCGTGATGGATAAGCGTCGGGAAGAAATGTTGCAGAAGTGGATTCTGAACAAGCAAAAACATACGTATGTACGTATTGACCCGAACTGGCAGAAGTGTGACTTCAAGTATCCGGGTTGGGTAAGGAACGATTGATGTTTAAACAGCTTGACTTTATATGCTGAAACAAAACAAAAAAGATAAACAGCAAGACGGGCATAGATGGCTTCTTATAGGCTTTCTATGCCTGTTTGCCGTATGCCTTGTGGCGCAGGTGAAGCCCACCGGGCAGACTAAAAAAAGGCTGAGGCTCCGGCTGCGAAAACTCCAAATGGAACGAAGCAAACTGATAAAGATATCAAGAAAGAGCCCGAAAATAAGAAGACGAAAGTATATTTGCTTCATGCAATCAGGGACAGGCCGACAAGCTTGCCCGACCGGATGTTCAGGTACTGATTGGAAATGTAAAGCTGCGTCACGACAGTATGTATATGTTTTGTGACAGTGCTTTGATTTACGAGAAAACCAATTCGGTAGAAGCATTCAGTAATGTACGTATGGAACAGGGGGATACCTTGTTTATCTACGGTGATTATCTTTATTACGACGGAATGACACAGATTGCGCAGATTCGTGAGAACGTAAAAATGATTAACCGGAACACGACGCTTCTGACCGATAGTCTGAATTATGACCGTCTTTATGATCTCGGTTATTATTTCGAGGGTGGTACTTTGATGGATGAAGAGAATGTACTGACCTCGGACTGGGGAGAATACAGCCCGGCTACCAAACAGTCGGTATTCAATCATGATGTGAAATTGGTGAATCCCAAGTTTGTCCTGACATCGGATACACTGAAGTATAATACCTTTTCCAAGATTGCTACCATTCTCGGTCCTTCGAATATCGTGAGTGACAATAATCACATCTATTCGGAGCGAGGCTTCTATAATACACTCAGCGAACAGGCTGAATTACTGGACCGTTCTATCCTGACGAATGAGGGAAAGAAGTTGATTGGTGACAGTTTGTTTTATGACCGGAAAGTGGGATACGGTGAAGCGTTCGATAATATACGAATGACGGATACCATTAACAAAAATATGCTGACCGGCGATTATTGTTTCTATAACGAATTGACCGACTCTGCTTTTGCTACCAAACGTGCAGTTGCTATTGACTATTCACAAGGAGACAGTCTCTTTATGCATGGAGATACGTTGCAGCTTATTTCCTATAATCTGAATACGGACTCTGTTTTCCGCCTGATGAAAGCTTATCATAAGGTACGTATGTACCGGACGGATGTTCAGGGAGTTTGTGACTCACTGGTTTATAATTCAAAAGATTCTTGTCTGACCATGTATACCGATCCGATTCTTTGGAATGAAGGTCAGCAACTGCTTGGCGAGGAGATCAAGATTTATATGAATGACAGTACCATTAACTGGGCCCACATTATCAATCAGGCACTGACGGTGGAGATGAAAGATTCTGTTCATTATAACCAAGTGTCCGGTAAAGAGATGAAAGCCTATTTCGAAAATGGTGATATGCGTCATATTGAAGTGATAGGTAATGTGATGACCGCTTTCTACCCGGAAGAAAAAGACAGTACGATGACCGGATTTAATAATATGGGAGGGGAGTGTGCTCCATCTTTATATGAAAGAGAAGAAGATGGAAAAAGGGATGTTCGTAGGTAAGTCCAACGGAACATTATATCCGATGGATCAGATCCCTCCCGACAAGTTGCGGCTATCTACATTTGCCTGGTTTGACTATGTCCGCCCTTTAAATAAAGAAGATATATTCAACTGGAGAGGCAAGAAGGAAGGAGAGACACTGAAACCAACCACCGACCGGAAGCCAAAGACAGATAAGCGAAGTTTAATTAATATGAAGTAATATGGGAATGTTTTTCAATTCGATGAGAAAACCTCGAGGCTTTAATCATCAATACATTTACGTAAACGAGCGGAAAGAAAAGCTTGAGAAGATGGAGGAGAAGGCGAAACGCGAGTTGGGAATGCTTCCGGATAAAGAATTCAGTCCCGAAGATATCCGTGGTAAGTTTGTCGAAGGTACGACGCACCTGAAGCGCAGAAAGGCAAGTGGCCGTAAGCCTGTATCTTTTGGAACCATATTGATTATCATAGCTTTCCTTTTATATTTGTGGCATTATTTAGCGACGGGAAGCTGGTCATTTTAACTACTAAATAAACTATGAGCGATATAATTCATTTGTTGCCTGATTCGGTAGCTAATCAGATTGCTGCCGGTGAAGTGATACAACGTCCGGCATCTGTTATTAAAGAGCTAGTGGAGAATGCGATCGATGCAGAGGCTCAAAATATACATGTGTTAGTTACGGATGCCGGTAAGACCTGCATCCAGATTATAGACGATGGAAAGGGAATGTCTGAAACGGACGCGCGACTTTCCTTTGAACGCCATGCAACTTCTAAGATTCGGGAAGCAGCGGATTTGTTTGCTTTGCGTACGATGGGGTTTCGTGGAGAAGCACTGGCTTCCATTGCAGCTGTGGCGCAGGTTGAACTGAAAACACGGTTGGAATCGGAAGAACTGGGAACAAAACTGGTGATTGCAGGCTCCAAAGTCGAAAGTCAGGAAGCCGTTTCCTGTTCCAAGGGAAGTAACTTCTCTGTGAAGAATCTGTTCTTCAACGTGCCCGCCCGTCGCAAGTTCCTGAAAGCTAATTCAACAGAACTAAGTAATATTCTGGCAGAGTTTGAACGTATTGCTTTGGTTCATCCCGAAGTAGCCTTTTCGCTTTACAGCAATGATTCCGAACTGTTTAATCTGCCTGTATCTCCTTTGCGGCAACGTATTCTTGCTATCTTCGGCAAGAAGCTGAATCAACAGTTGCTGAATATAGAGGTGAATACTACGATGGTGAAAATCTCAGGCTACATAGCGAAGCCGGAAACTGCCCGTAAGAAAGGTGCTCACCAATATTTCTTTGTCAACGGGCGTTATATGCGCCATCCTTATTTTCATAAGGCAGTGATGGAGGCTTACGAACAGCTGAGATTCCCGTTGGCGAGCAAGTTTCTTACTTTATTTATTTTGAAGTGGATCCGGCTAATATCGATGTGAATATTCATCCCACTAAGACAGAAATCAAGTTTGAGAATGAACAGGCTATCTGGCAAATACTTTCGGCATCAGTAAAGGAGTCGTTGGGCAAGTTCAGCGCCATTCCTTCCATTGATTTTGATACCGAAGACATGCCGGATATTCCTGCATTTGAGCAGAATCTGCCTCCTGCACCTCCGAAGATTCATTATAATTCGGATTTCAATCCGTTCAAAGTATCTTCCGGTGGAAGTGGCGACGGATCATATAGTCGTCCGAAGGTGGAATGGGAAGGACTGTATGGTGGATTGACCAAAGCAAGTAAGATGAATGAGCCTCAGCAGGAACCGGAAATGGATTGGGAAAATTCTCCTTTCGAGGAAGAACCGATGGTTGCTGAAGAGAAAACTATTTCGGCGGTATCTGCCGCTTCCTCCACTTTCTCATCGGCTTCTCTCTCTACTTTATATGCTAATGAACCTGTGATTGAGAAAGGAAATCTGCATTTGCAGTTCAAAGGTCGTTTTATTCTGACTTCGGTGAAATCCGGATTGATGTTGATCGACCAGCATCGTGCGCATATCCGCGTACTTTTTGATCGGTATATGGTGCAGATAAAACAAAAACAAGGTGTTTCGCAGGGAGTGCTTTTTCCCCGAGATATTACAGCTGCCTCCTTCAGAAGCGGCTGTCCTGCAAGGAATCATGGATGATTTGTCGGCGGTAGGTTTCGATCTGAGTGATTTGGGTGGCGGTAGTTATGCTATCAATGGCATTCCTTCGGGGATAGAAGGATTGAATCCGGTTGAGTTGGTACGGAATATGCTACATACAGCTATGGAAAAAGGGAATGATGTGAAGGAGGAAATCCAGAATATCTTAGCTTTAACACTGGCGCGTGCGGCGGCTATTGTCTACGGTCAGGTATTGAGTAATGAGGAAATGGTAAGTCTTGTCGTAGAGACAGTCTTTTTTGCCTGTCCTTCACCGAATTACACACCCGATGGGAAAACAGTTTTGACAACCATCAAGGAGGAGGACATCGAAAGATTATTCAAATAAAACAAATAAAATCATCATTTCTTAAAACCTTTTAGTTCAGTTCGTGTTATTTAAATAGTTCAACAAAGAAAAAGATTATAATAACCACTTAACTATTAGGTATATGAAAAAGATTCTAATGTTGCTGGCTTTTGCCGGCGTTGCGTCTGTCGCTTCTGCGCAGCAAACCGTGACTGTAACTGAATACGATGTTATTCAGGTACAAGATAAACATCAAGTAATAACTAACCCATTCTGGAGCAACTGGTTCTTCTCTGTAGGAGGCGGTGCACAGGTATTATTTGGTAATAACGACCATATCGGAAAATTCAGAGATCGTATTGCTCCGACATTGAATGTGTCAGTTGGTAAATGGGTAACACCCGGTTTCGGGTTACGTATGCAATATAGCGGACTGCAATCCAAAGGATTCACCACCAATGAATCTGCAAATTATGTAGTCGGTGGCCCGAGAGAAGATGGCTCTTACAAACAGAGATGGGACTATATGAATCTTCATGGTGACTTGCTGATTAATCTGAATGCACTTTTCGGTGGTTACAATCCGGATCGCGTATATGAAATTATTCCGTATATCGGTGCCGGTTGGGCTCATTCTTATTCTAAGCCTCATACAAACGCTGCTACCTTCAATGCAGGTATTATCAACCGTTTCCGTTTGTCAAACGCTGTAGATTTGAACCTTGAACTGAGCGCAACAGGCCTGGAAGGTAAATTTGACGGTGAACACGGTGGCAAACCCGATTATGATGGTATCTTAGGTGCTACTCTCGGTGTGACTTATTACTTCCCGACCCGTGGATTCCAACGTCCTGTTCCACAGATTATCTCCGAACTGGAATTGAGACAAATGCGTGATCAGATGAATGCTATGGCAGCCGCAAATATGCAGTTGCAGCAACAGTTGGCCAATGCACAGCAGCCTGTAGTGGAAGAAGCTGAAGAAGTCGTTGTAACAGATGCCAACATTGCACCGCGTACCGTATTCTTCAAGATCGGTTCAGACAAATTGTCTCCACAAGAAGAAATGAACTTGTCATATCTTGCCAGCAAGATGAAAGAATTCCCGAACATGACCTATACAATCAACGGATATGCAGACTCTGCAACCGGTACTCCTTCTATCAACCAGAAGTTAAGTCTGGAACGTGCACAAGCTGTAAAGGACCTGTTGGTTAAGAAATATGGCATCTCTGCAGACAGACTGTCTGTTGCAGCAGGTGGTGGTGTCGACAAGTTCGGTCAACCGATTCTGAATCGTGTGGTATTGGTAGAATCAGCTCAATAATACATTTGATATTGTAATATAGATACGGCTGTTAAGTGGGCCGTATTTATGAAAGGAAAGACTTGCTCAGGTAAAGATATCCCCCGGATACTTTACTTGGGCGAGTCTTTTTGTTTCCAATGATTTGCATATCCTATAATTTTTTGCGAATATTGCAATCAAATGCATTGGTCTTAGACATAAGTTTCTTACTTTTGAACAAGGATTCCGGTTTTTTATGATTGTTACTATGAAATGTAGATACCTTCTATCTTTAGTCTTTTTTATTGCATATATGGGTATGCAAGAGTAATGTTATAGATAATAGTGTCTATGATTATGGTCTCACGTTTCTGGCTCATTCTACCAATCAGGATCAGCGGACCAATCTGGATCTTACTCCTGCGGCTTCTTTGTCTTTTCCCGAGGACGGTTTCTCGGTGGGATTCGATATAAAGTTGAGAAATGAGCTGTATACTTATGGTTATGTTGTACGGGTCATAGCAGATGATTCTTCCTGCTTTGATTTTATCTCCTACCTGCTTTATTCCCGATTTAATATTGTATTGACTGACAAAGACCGAGTGATCAAGAATACGGAGATTGCAGATTCGGTAAAGATTGTAGCAAGACAGATGGATACACGTCAATCTGCAATTTACCAAAGACCGGATTCATATTGCTGCAGACGGTATCCAGGCGGAAATCAATCATTCCCTGAGCAACTTTAAGGATATCAAGATCTATTTCGGAGGCAGCAAGCATCCCCGTTTCTTCTCTACAGATGTACCTCCTATGACCATTCGTAATATAGAACTTGCTGATATTCAAGGTAAACTGCTTTATAAATGGGAATTGGCTGCTCATGATAAAGATGTGACTTACGATAGTGTCAGAAATAAACAGGCTTTTGTACGTAATGGCGTCTGGGAGATAGATAAACATACTAAATGGGCGGCATTAGCTTCGTTGAATGTGCACCATATTAATCCGCAGGTGGCTTATGACGATGTGTCGGGACGTTTTTTCATAGCAGGAGGCGGTCAGTTATTTGTTTACGATGTGAAGGCGAATCGTATTGATTCGATTGCTTATAAAGGACATCCTTATATAGGAGCTTCCAGCCAGATGATTTTTGATGCCAAACGAAACAGGCTCTTGTCTTATACACCGGATTTCAACGATTTGAATGTCTATGAGTTTGACCGGAAATGCTGGACATTAGAAACTCCGGGAATGATTGATACCCGCCAGCATCATAATCGTATTATCAATCAGAAAAGAGATGAACTGATTGTTTTTGGTGGCTATGGAAATCACCGCTATAATTCACAGTTGAGCAGAATAAACCTGTCTGATCCGCAGGGGTGGTCGATCAGTTCCCTTGATTCCTGTCTGTTTCCCCGCTATTTTAGTGCGATGGGGGCGGAGAATGAGGACTACTTATTGATCATGGGTGGTTATGGCAACCAGTCGGGTAAGCAGGAAGAATCTCCGGGAAACTTCTATGATCTTTACCGGTTGAATTTGAAAACAGGCAAATGCGCCAAGTTATGGGAGTTTGTGAATGACAGGCAGCACTTTACTTTCGGTAATTCAATGATTGTCGATACACCGTCGAATAGTGGTATATGCTTTGACATATAATAATGACCGGTATAATACTTTTTGTTTATTTGAGCCGGTTTGATATACATACCAGACAACCGGTTCAGGAAGTGATGAGTGATTCCATTGTTTATAACTTCCTCGATATTCATTCTTATTGTGATATGTTTCTACATAAAGAGACATCTTCTATTTATGCTGTGGTGTTGCAGGAAAAGGAGCCCGGAATATCTAAAGTCGAATTTTATAAACTGGCATTTCCACCTTTGTCCAAGGAAGGTATTTTGCCTCATCAGACTGGCGGAATGAAGCCGGTGGTATTGATATCCGGTATTTTGGCAGGACTACTGTGCCTGATAGGAGGAAGTATATGGTTATTGCATAGTAAGAGAAAGAGAAAAGTGAATGTGTCAGTCGGTCCGGTTGCTACGGAAGAAGTAAAAGACAGATTGGTCGAAGAAGAACCGACTGAACAAAAAAGTATCTTCGGTTTTATTACTGGGCGGATTCCAGGTATATTTGATAAGCAAGGCGGTAACATCACGGGAGATTTTACGCCTACTCTTAAGCAATTATTCTTGTTTTTACTGCTGAATACCATTAAGAACGGAAAGGGAACGACTTCTCAATGCCTGGATGAAACTTTCTGGTTCGATATGAGTAAGTCCAGTGCATCGAATAACAGAAACGTGAATATCAGAAAGCTAAGGCTGATCATTGAGAAAATCGGAGATATCAATATTGCCAATAAGAACGGCTATTGGTATCTGAATCTGGGGAAAAGACGTGACCTGCGATTATCAGGAAGTAATGAGATTGCTGGATCAGATAAAAAGATAAAGATACCATTACGGACAAAAAGATAATCAATAAAATCATATCCCTGGCGAGTGCCGGCGCATTGCTCCCTAACGTCAGTGCCGAATGGATTGACGAATATAAGTCAGCCTACTACGTTCTGTTGACGGAAATACTGCTTTCTGTGGTCAACCGTCCCGATATAAAAAAGAAGATTCCAGGCTTTTGCTGAAAATATCAGATGTAATTCTGCTTGTTGATAATATAGACGAAGACGCTATCCGCACTAAATGCAGAGTCTTATATCAGATGGGGCAGAAAGGTTTGTCCAAGCAAAGTTTCGATAAGTTCTGTATTGAATATGAACGTTTGCTGAATGCCAAGCCTGATTTCTCTTACGATGATATTATAAATTCACTCTAAATTAATCCTCTATTAATAATTTTCCGCTACTTCCTGTTGGTCGGTGGCGAGGTATGCCTTCATCGGTGCCGGAGCCTGTCCTCATCGGTGCCGGAAGTAGGTCTCATCGGTGCCCGAAATAAATCCTGCGGAGTAAGGCGCTCATTATATCATCAAATAATAAGTGTTTTTTTTATCATGAAAACATCATTGATAACTAGATACTTATGCGAAAAGGATGAAATTCTTTATCGCTATTAATCTAAAATTAATATGGCATTAAGGACTGGAATTCTATATTTGCTTCAGAAATGGACGGGATATCCTCCACTATGTTTCTGATGACTTGAGCGGATCAAACTATAACCTTATAAAATGATGGAAATATGAAAAACGACACCTCTTAATTACTGCTTGGACTTACTTGTCAGAGAAAGTTTTCTTGAGATGAAAACGGTTTGAATCAATTAATGTTAATCTATAAATTATGAAAACAGGAAAGAGCAAAGATCATTTGCAAAGAGTTTTTTTAAGATTCCTTTATTTGATAATGGGGAGCATCCTTTCTTTGGATTCTGTTATGGCGCAGGAAAACCTGAAAGTTTCCGGGCAGGTGACAGACAATAAAGGAGAAGCCATTATCGGAGCCTCAGTGAAAGTACTGAAAACGGGTACGGGGACTATTTCTGATATAGATGGTAAGTTTACTATCCAGGTTCCTGTGGGAGCGGAACTGGAGATAGGATATGTCGGCTATAATCCGAAGAGAGTGAAAGTGGTGAATAAAAACTTCGTAACGGTAGTCCTTGAGGAGAATGTGGTAGCATTGGGCGATGTAGTTGTTGTCGGATATGGCATTCAGAAAAAGGAAAGTCTGACGGGAGCTATCGGAAATCTGAAAGTAGATGATATCGTAAAGACCAAGGCACCTAGTTTGGCACAGGCCATTCAGGGAAAAGTAGCCGGTCTGCGGATCAGACAGGAAAATGGAGAGCCGGGTAAGTTTAGTTCCAATATCAATGTCCGTGGCTTCGGAACTCCTTTGTTTGTGATTGACGGAGTGGTGAGAGACGGTTCCAGCGAATTTCAACGGCTGAATCCGGAAGATATTGAAAGCATATCTTTTCTGAAAGATGCTACTGCCTCTATCTATGGTATGAATTCGGCGAATGGTGCCGTGATTGTTACCACCAAGAAAGGGGCTACAGGCAAACCGCGTATTACGTTGAACGCCAATGTCGGCATTACTTCTCCTACCAATGTGCCGGAGATGGCCAACGCCGGACAATATATGACCATGCGAAATGAGGCGGAAATCAATGCAGGCAGACCGGCTTATATCACAAAGGACGAATTGACCAAATGGCAGCAAGGTGCTCCCGGTTATGAGAGTGTAGACTTGTATGATGCCGTTTTCAATAAGCGCGCCACACAGTTTCAGACGACTCTGTCCCTGGAAGGTGGTACCGACAAAGTAAGTTATTACGGTAGTTTCGGTTATGCCACCGATAACAGCTTGTTGAAGAATAACGCATTGACTTATGATAAATATACATTCCGTTCCAATGTCAGTCTGAAGATTACCAAAGACCTGACAGCCAGTATCAATCTTGGCGGACGTTATGATACCACCAACCGTCCCTGGTTTCCTTTCTATGATATATTTAAGAGTACGCGTGTAAATCCGCCGACTACTTCTATCTATGCCAATGACAATCCGGATTATTATAATAACTTCTCTTATGTCCCTAATCCGGCAGCTATGATCGATGCCGATTATACCGGAAGCGCTAAAGAGCGGAATAAGAACTTGCAGACACAGTTTGCATTAGAGTATAATATTCCTTATGTAAAGGGGCTGAAGGTGAAAGGTACTTTTATCTACGATTACAATAACTACGGATATAAGGCTACGCGGAAAGGTTTTAAGACATATACCTATGGCGAATATACGGGCGAGTATACAGCGGCAGATGCCAACTATCCGGCTTTACTCCAGGATAATCGCAGAGAATCGGAACGGGTGGATATGCAGTTTCAGACAAACTATAACAGAACGTTCGGCAACCATACCATCGGAGCTACTTATGTATTCGAAAGACGCGAAGAGAAAGCAAACTGGATGAATGGCGAGCGCAAGTTTGACTTTTTCACGATCGGTGAACTGGACAATGCACGCGAATCTGACCAGAAAGTATCCGGTTCCTCGGAACACCAGGCTTATCTTTCTCATATCGGGCGTCTGACCTATGATTATAAAGGCAAATATCTGGCAGAGCTTGCTTGCAGATACGACGGTTCTTATCGATATGCTTCCCGGGCAGCAGATGGGCATTCTTTCCGTCCGCTTCCGTAGGATGGAGGATTTCGGAAGAGAGCTTTATCAAAGACAACTTCAAGTTTGTCGATAATCTGAAACTTCGTTTCTCTGCCGGTCGTTCGGGGCAAGATGCCGGTGATCCGTTCCAATACTTCTCCGGTTACACGTTGAACAGTGGCGGATATGTATTCAGTCAGGGAAATTATACCAATGGGGTGGCTTCTCCTGTGATGATCAATAAGAATCTGACCTGGATTAAAGTGAATATGTATAATATTGGTATTGACTTTTCAATCTTTAACAGGCTGATTGCAGTAGAGTTTGATATTTATCAGCGTGACCGCAGC
>VOFJ01001127.1_pt1 | contig 19809 bp, 21 predicted proteins | sample 5384081 | NCBI WGS metagenome assembly VOFJ01 (sample SAMN12384729, study PRJNA508395) | human gut metagenome | isolation source: healthy gut I | host: Homo sapiens
GATATAGTGACGTGGGGCGCCGAGATCGACTCGGAGAGCGTCGCCTACCTCCACGCACACTATCCGGAGTTCGCGCCGCGGCTGATCGAGGGCGATTTCCTGCGGATGGACCTCCGCGAACGCTTTCCTGAGGGGCTGCGGATCATCGGCAATTTCCCTTATAACATCTCGTCTCAGATTTTCTTCAAGGTGCTGGAAAACCGCGACCTCGTGCCCGAATGCGTCGGTATGATCCAGAAGGAGGTCGCCGTGCGGCTGGCCGAACCTCCCGGCTCGAAGGAGTACGGCATCCTTTCGGTGCTTTTGCAGGCGTGGTACGATATCGAATATCTTTTTACGGTCAATGAGACGGTTTTCAATCCGCCGCCCAAGGTCAAGAGCGCGGTGATCCGCCTGCGCCGCAACGCCACGGAGCGCCTGGGGTGCGACGAGCCGCTGTTCGTCAAGGTGGTGAAAGCCTCCTTCGGCCAGCGGCGCAAGATGATCCGCAACTCGCTGAAATCCGTGTTCGGCGACTTCGGCGGTGCCGAACATCCCTTCTTCACCCGGCGCGCCGAGCAGCTCTCGGTGGCCGATTTCGTGGAACTTACGAATTGGGTTGCCGCGCACCGGCAATAACCGTCACCAAATCCTCTTTCGCCAGGTATTTCCGGGCCAGCCGTTGTACGTCGGCGGGCGTCATTTGCCGGATGCGGCGGATGTTTTCGCCGATCACCGTGTTGTCCGTGCCGCAGAGGATAGTTCTCGATCGTCACGTCGGCGATGCCGAACGGTCCGTCGAGAATGCGCATCATCTCGCCCGTCATCATGTTCTTCACCAACGCCAGCTCCTCTTCGGGCATCGGCTCCGTGCGGAGGCGTTCGATCTCCTTGCAGATCTCCTGCAAAGCCTCCTGCGTGACGCCGGTTCCGACCTGCGCCGCCACGGCGAAATAGCCCTCGCGCTCGAAATTGACCATTGCGGCCACCACACCATACGTGTACCCGTGCTTTTCGCGGAGGTTCTGCATCAGCCGCGATCCGAAGTAGCCGCCCAGGGCCGTCGCCACGACCTGCATGCCCACGAAATCGGGATGCTGGCGCGGGAACAGCAGGCGTCCCAGCCGCAGTGACGACTGTACCGCCCCGGGGTGTTCGACGAACGCCGCGTGCGTGGTCTCGGGCGCCGGAAACCGGATCGCCGTCTCGGCCTCCCCGTGGGGGAGCTGCGCTGCGAGGGCCCCGACGGCCTGCAATTCGTGCTCCCCGATGCGGCCGCTGCATACGACGAAACAGTTTTCGGCGGTGTAGAACCTCCGGTGGAAATCGGCCACGGCTTCGCGCGTGAGGTTGTCGTATTCGCGTTCGTCCGACGAGATGCCGTAGGGGTGGTGCGCCCCGAACAGCGCCCGGGCGAAGGCTTCGCGGGCCTCGACGTCCACTTTCGTGCGCTCGATGGCCAGCCGCTGTTTGCGCTTGGCGCAGTAGGTGCGCAGCTCCTCTTCGGGGAACACGGGGCGGAGCAGAATCTCTTCCGCCACGGCGAGCGTCCGGTCGAAGAATTTCGAGAGGGTGGCGAAATTGATATAGGCGTAGTCCCGGTCGATGTTGACGTCGAAATAGGAGCCGTAATAGTCGAGCTGTTCGGCGATCTGCTGCGCCGTCATGTCGCGCGTGCCTTCCGCGAGCATGTTCGCCGCGGCCGATGCCGAGAAGGGAACCCGCTGCACGGCCGATCCGGCGCGGAACACGAAGGAGATGCGCAGCACTTCGAACACCTCCGAAGCGAGCGTGTAGAGGGCGACGCCGTTGGGCAGCAGGGTCTTTGCAGCCTCGGCGACCTCGACCTCCGAGGGGGTTATGCGGGGTTGTGTCATTTTTTCGTGTTGTAAATGAGGGTGGAACAGTTTTCGGGCCGGAACGTGCGGCGGCTGAACGAACGGATGTCGTCGTCGCCGACGGCGCGGTAGAGGCCGACCTCGCGGTTGATCAGGGCGAGGTCGCCCAGCATCTCGTAGAAGCCGAGGTTCATCGCCTTGTTCATGACGTTCAGTTCGCCGAAGAGCGTGTTGGCTTCGAACTTGTTCTTGACCTTTTCGATCTCGCGGGCGGCCGCGGATGCGGTTTGCAGGGTTTCGATCTCCTCGCGGAACGCCGCTTCGGCCTCTTCGGGCGTCGTCTCGGAAGCAGCTGGCCCGTGAAGACGAACAGCCCCGGGTCCACGTCGCCCGTGACATAAGCGTTGACGCTCGACAGCAATCGGCGTTCCTTGACCAGATGCGTGTAGAGCCGCGCCGAGTCGCCGCCGGCCAGCAGGTCCGACACGAGGTCGGCCGTGTAGAATCCGGCGTCCGTGCGCCCGCCCATGTGGTAGGCCACGGTGACGGTCGGCGCCGGCACGTCGCGTTCGACTTCCTCGCGGCGCGCTTCGGTCTGTGCGGGTTCCTGCGGGATCGGCGCGGCGTCTGCCGGGCGGTCGGCGAGGGGTGCGAACCACTTTTCGGCCAGTTCCAGCATCCGTTCCTCCTCGATGTCCGCCGAGATCGACAGCACGGCGTTCGACGGACGGTAGTGGGTGCGGTAAAAAGCCTCCACATCCTCCAGCGTGGCTTCGGCTATATGGTCCGTCGTGAGGCCGATAGCCGCCCAGCGGTAGGGATGGACTTTGTAGGCCAGCGCCCGCAGCAGCATCGTTGGTCGCCGTAGGGCTGGTTGAGGTAGCGCTGGCGGAACTCTTCGATCACCACCTTCTTTTCGGCTTCGAGCTTCGCGGGGGTGATGTCAAGCCCCTCCATGCGGTCGCTTTCCAGCCACAGGGCCGTCTCGACGTTGTCTTTCGGCAGGGTGATGTAGAAATCGGTATAGTCGTTGTTGGTGAAGGCGTTGTTGTCGCCGCAGGCCATCTGCACCGGCAGGTCGAAGTTGGGTATGCGGCGCGTGCCGCGGAACATGAGGTGTTCGAACAGATGCGCGAACCCCGTGCGTTCGGGATTTTCGTTGCGTGCGCCTACTTTATAGAGGATGTTTACCGCGGCGAGCTTCGAGACCGGGTCGCGGTTGACGACGACCGTGAGTCCGTTCGCCAGTATTTTCTTGGTGTATGGAATCATAATTTACAAAAAAAAAGTACAAAAAAAAAGCAGGAACGAGTGCAAAACCGGGTTGCGTGCGGTTCGTCAAAACGTCCCGACCGGTAAAAGTGCCGTTACGGCACCAAAGGTAATAAAAATACCGGACGGAGGACAGGCTCAAATTGCGTGCAGTTTTGCAAGACATATCAGCAATATGAAGTGTCGTTACGACACCAAAAGTACAAAAAAGCGGGAACGAGTGCAAAACCGGGTTGCGTGCGGTTCGTCAAAACGTCCCGACCGGTAAAAAGTGCCGTTACGGCACCAAAGGTAATAAAAATACCGGACGGAGGACAGGTTCAAATTGCGTGCAGTTTTTCAAAAAAGCAGCGGCGGAGAGCACAAGTGACGCCTCATTGTTTTTCAGAAAAATGGATTCGGTGACTATGAAGAAGTTTGGGATGTAGAGAATCCATCGCGCCGCTGCATGTTTTTCATTCATGACCGGCAGAAACGAGAAGAGTGAAAAAATTTTCCCGATCTGCAATTGCAAACCCCGCATCAGCACGCATCCGTTAAACAAAAAATTTACCAGATTTCAGGGCCCCAATACAATCGTCTTTTTTATATCCGATTATTCAAGAACGGTTGCGGACTAACGGAATATCGCGCGGACAAAGTTCAATTTTTCCGGACATGACGTTATTTTGGATCCGGAGGAAGTGCGTCTGTTTTTAGGTCCGTATTTTGCGTCGGACTCCGGCGGAGCGCCGGAAAGTGTGCCGCCGTGGTAACGCGCTATGGGTAAACCGTTGCAACTCAGTGATTTCCGCAGGTTTGTGTTAAAAAATTAACAGATTGTGATTGTTATTTCCAATAACACATTCGAATGGTAAAAATTTGATTTTTTGTGAAAAAAAATCGGACTCGTTTTTTCGGCCGAAATTCGTATCTTTGCATCGCTCGTTTGTCCGGGCTGTGTCTGAATTTAGAAATGCACACAAATATCATCTAAAATTTCAACTAAAATGGCAGAAAAGAAATTTATCACGTGTGACGGTAATTACGCTGCGGCGCATGTTGCATACATGTTCTCGGAAGTTGCGGCGATTTACCCCATCACGCCCTCCTCGACCATGGCCGAGCTCGTGGACGAGTGGGCTGCACAAGGTCGTAAAAATATTTTCGGCGAAACGGTGAAAGTCGTGGAGATGCAGTCCGAGGCGGGCGCCGCAGGCGCCGTGCACGGTTCGCTCCAGAGCGGCGCCCTCACTTCGACGTTTACCGCGTCGCAGGGCCTGCTGCTGATGATTCCGAATATGTACAAGATCTCCGGTGAGCTGCTTCCCGGCGTGTTCCACGTGTCGGCCCGCGCGCTGGCCGCGCAGTCGCTGTCTATTTTCGGCGACCATCAGGACGTCATGGCGACCCGTCAGACCGGATTCGCGATGATCGCCACCTCGTCCGTACAGGAGGTGATGGACCTCGCGGGCGTGGCGCACATCGTGGCGCTCAAGTCGCGCGTGCCGTTCCTGCACTTCTTCGACGGATTCCGCACCTCGCATGAGATCCAGAAGATCGAGCTGATCGACGAAGCCGCCCTGACGGCGATGCTCGACCGCGATGCGCTGAAGGCCTTCCGCCAGCGTGCGCTCAACCCCGAACACCCCGTGACGCGCGGTACGGCCCAGAACCCCGATATCTATTTCCAGACCCGCGAAGCCTCCAACCCCTTCTATGACGCCGTGCCCGACATGGTCGCAGACGCGATGCGCGAGATTTCGAAGATCACAGGCCGCGAGTACAAGCCTTTCGTATACTACGGAGCCGCAGACGCCGAGAACATCGTGATCGCGATGGGTTCGGTGACCGAGACCCTCAAGGAGACGGTCGATTACCTGAACGCCGAAGGCGGGAAGGTGGGTGTCGTGACCGTTCACCTCTACCGTCCCTTCTCGGTGAAATACATGATGGAGGTGCTGCCCGAAAGCGTGAAGCGCATCTGCGTGCTGGACCGCACCAAGGAGCCGGGAGCCAACGGCGATCCGCTCTACCTCGACGTGGTGGAGGCTTTCGCCACCTGCCCGTGCAAGAACAAGCCGCTCATCATCGGCGGCCGTTACGGTCTTTCGTCGAAGGACACCACGCCGGCGCAGATGCTGGCCGTGTTCACGAATCTCGCGGCCAACGAACCCAAGAACCAGTTCACGGTGGGTATCGTGGACGACGTGACGTTCCGTTCGCTGCCCGTGGGCGAGGAGATCTCGCTGGCCAAGCCCGGCACGTTCGAAGCGCTCTTCTTCGGTCTGGGCGCCGACGGTACGGTGGGTGCAAACAAAAACTCGATCAAAATTATCGGCGGTTCGACCGATAAATATTGCCAGGCCTACTTCTCTTACGACTCAAAGAAATCGGGCGGTTACACTTCATCGCACCTGCGCTTCGGCGACCTGCCCATCACGTCGCCCTACCTGGTCACCACCCCCGACTTCGTGGCCTGCCACGTACCTTCGTACGTCGATAAATACGATGTGCTCAAAGGACTGAAAGACGGCGGCTCGTTCCTGCTCAACTCGGTGCACGACGCCGCTACGACCTGCGAGACGCTGCCCGCGCACATGAAGGCTTACCTCGCCAAGAACAAGATCAACTTCTATATCATCAACGCCACGAAGATCGCCGCCGAGCTGGGGCTGGGTTCGCGCACCAACACGATCATGCAGTCGGCGTTCTTCAAGATCGCCAACGTCATTCCGTTCGACAAGGCCGTCGAGCAGATGAAGAAGGCGATCCAGAAGTCCTACGGCAAGAAGGGCGAGGATATCGTCAACATGAACTATGCGGCCGTGGACGCCGGCGGCGATGCCGTCGTTAAGGTCGAGATTCCTGCCGAGTGGGCTTCGATCGAGGACAAGGGCTTCGTGCATGTTTCGGATGCTTCGTGTCCCGAATTCGTGCGCAAGATCGTCGAGCCGATCAACGGCCTGAAGGGCGACGACCTGCCCGTATCGGCCTTTACGGGTCGTGAGGACGGTACGTGGGAGAACGGTACGGCCGCCTACGAGAAGCGCGGCATCGCCGTGAACGTGCCCGAATGGAAGATCGAGAACTGTATCCAGTGCAACCAGTGCGCCTATGTCTGCCCGCACGCCGTGATCCGTCCGTTCCTCGCAACGGAGGCCGAAGCTGCTTCGGGCGTAGAGTGGAAGCAGGGTCTGGGCGAGACGAAGGACTACAAGTTCCGCATCCAGATTTCGCCGCTCGACTGTACGGGCTGCAGCAACTGCGTGGACGTCTGCCCCGCCAAGGAGAAGGCGCTGGTGATGAAACCGCTCGAATCGCAGCTGCCCCAGCAGAAGAATTGGGATTATATCGTAAAGAACATCGGCTACAAGCAGGTCGTGGACAAGACCAAGAGCGTCAAGAACCTGCAGTTCGCGCAACCGCTCTTCGAGTTCTCAGGCGCCTGCGCAGGCTGCGGCGAGACTCCCTATATCAAGGCTATTTCGCAGCTGTTCGGCGAGAAGATGATGGTGGCCAACGCCACGGGCTGTACCTCGATTTATTCGGGTTCGGCTCCTTCGACGCCGTACTGCACCAATGACAAGGGACAGGGTCCCGCATGGGCCAACTCGCTCTTCGAGGACAACGCCGAGTTCGGTCTGGGTATGCACGTGGGCATCGAGAAACTCCGCGACCGTATTCAGGAGTCGATGGAGCAGGCGATCGCCAACTGCACGAAGTGCTCGGACGAGCTGAAGGGCGTCATGCAGGAGTGGATCGCCGCGCGCGGTTCGTCGGCCAAGTCGGCCGAGGTTTCGGCCCGCCTGATCCCGATGATGGAGGCCTGCGGCTGCGACTACTGCAAGGACATTCTCGAAATGAAGGACTGGCTGGTGAAGAATCGCAGTGGATCATCGGCGGCGACGGCTGGGGTTACGACATCGGCTTCGGCGGCGTGGACCATGTGCTCGCTTCGGGTCTGGACGTGAACATCCTGATCGTCGATACCGAGGTTTACTCGAATACGGGCGGTCAGTCGTCGAAGGCCACCCCGTGGGCGCCATCGCCAAATTCGCGTCGGCGGGTAAGCGTATCCGCAAAGAAGGATCTCGGAGCTATTGCCATGACCTACGGTTACATTTATGTGGCGCAGGTTTCGATCGGAGCAACCAGATGCAGCTCTTCCAGTGCTCAAGGAGGCCGAGGCTTATCCCGGTCCGTCGCTGTGATCGCTTACGCGCCGTGTATCAACCACGGCATCAAGGGCGGCATGACGCGCACGCAGACCGTGGGCAAGGAGGCCGTAGCCTGCGGCTACTGGCACCTGTGGCACTATAATCCGCAGCTCGAAGAGCAGGGCAAGAATCCGTTCGTGATGGACTCGAAGGAACCCGACTGGTCGAAGTTCCGCGACTTCCTGATGAAGGAGGTGCGTTACACTTCGCTCAAGAAGTCGTTCCCGGCCGAGGCCGAGGAGCTGTTCGCTGCCGCCGAGGAGAACGCCAAGTGGCGTTACAACAGCTACCAGCGTCTTGCCAAGATGGAGTACTGATCTGTATGACAGCTATGTGAAAGGCCGCGGCATTGTGCCGCGGCCTTTTTTTGTTGTCGGGCCGGATCGCATCCGGCGTTGTATCGCTTGCATGGATAGGATAAAGCATAAAAAGAAATGATTGTAATTGCTTTTTATTGCTTATTTAATATCTATTTTTTATATTTGTTTCGAAATCACCTTAAAACTAATTCGAAATGAAAAAACTATCCGTATGTCTGCTGACGGCCGTGCTCAGCTGTTGGTGCGCGACGGCGTTCGGCTGGGGAAAAATCGGCCACGATGCGATCGCCTACATCGCCGAATGCAACCTGACGCCCAAAGCCAAGAAAAACATCGAAAAGTATCTCGGCGGCCGTTCGATCGTCTATTATGCCTCGTGGATGGATCAGGTCCGCCACACGCCGGCCTACAGGCACACCAACACGTGGCACACCAACAAGGTCGATGCCGGGGGAAACTACGTGCCCGATCCCGAAGGCGACGCGATGACTTTTCTGGACGACTGCATTGCGAAAGTGGAAGATTACCGCAATCAAAACGATTCGACGGTGACGGTTTCGATCCGCTTTATCGTACATCTCGTCGGCGACATGCACTGTCCGGGACACGTGAAATATCCGTGGTACAAGAGTTTCAAATTCACGCTCAGCGGCAAGGAGTACGGCCTGCATAATTACTGGGACGAGTGGGCGCTTACGCTGAGCAACAAGTGGCATTATCTGGAATACGGGCACCAGCTCGACCGCTGTTCGAAGCGGGAAAAACGCGATATCGCCGAAGGCACGCCCCGCGACTGGCTGGCCGACAGCGCCCGCGAATGCCGCGTGATCTACGACTGGACCAAGGCCGGTCAGACGCTTTCGTACGAGGAGTCGCGCGACTTCATCATTTTCTCGCACGAGTTCGCCGAGGCGCAGGTGCTGAAAGCCGGATACAGGTTGGCGGCGCTGCTGAACCGCTTGTTTGGGTAAGGCGGTTGCGGCCGCACGTTGCGCCGCCGGGAATGCCGCCCGCTTTGCGGTGCGATTTCCGGGGCGGCGGTGTGTCCGAGTTGTGGTTCGTACGGATGGCGGCCCGGAATCCGTCCGGCGACCTGAAATCTGTCCGGGATGACGACCTGAAATTCCTCCGGGAAGCGGTCCGGGATTTGTCCGGAGGTGGGGCGGAATCCCTCCGAATGGCAGTCTGAAACTCCTTCGGGAAGGCGCCCGAAATAGGTCCGGACGATAGTCCGGAATCTGTCCGAGCGGATGGTTCGAAAACCGTTCGGTCGGCGGGCTGTCAGGAGGTTCGTTCGAAAACCGTTCGGGGAGTCGTTCGAAATCCGTCCGGGCGGCGAAACGGCTTCGGCCGCGGCATCAGTGCCGCGGCCTTTTTTGTGTTCCGGCGATTCGGTTCGTGATGAAAAATTTGCTGTCCGTTTGAAAAATCCCCCCCCCGAATGAATTTATTTGTTCATAATCGGCCCCGGAGATAACTTTGCCGCACATTTGAATTAACACTATCTAATCTCGCTTATGAAAAATCTCTTGCACAAAATTGCGTCCGTGTTTGTCGTGTGCGCTGCCTTGGCTGCCTTTACGGCTTGTAACGATGACGACGGAAAGGTGAAGAAACCGCAGGTATCGTCCGAATTGGTCGGCAGCTATACGCCGCACTACTTTAAAGAAGTGCCCGACGAGTGGGGCGGTGAGCCTTCGAGGCTTTATCTGGAAGTAGCCGCTGCATGGACGGATCCGGATAATATTCCCGGTATCGATCTCTCGGAGAGCATGGGGAGGCCTGCCGGTTCGTTCGTAATGCCGTTCAATACCATCTTGGATTTGGTGTCGGCCATCGGTTCGCAATTCGTGTCGAGCGGTCTGGTTCAGCTCGATCTGCATAGCGACGGTTTGTTTGCCGCCAAATACCATGACGTGGTGGTCGAGGAGGGGGCCGACATCATGACGACGATCTTCTCGCCGACGTTCGCCGAGGCCGTATCGGTATTTCCGAGTGCCGAGACCGCCGCTGTCCTGCCCGAAGGCGCGCTGAGTTTCTATACGGAGTCGAACCTGTTCTTCGCTGCCGTCAGCAAGGATTTCATTCGGGCGATCGAGAAGCAGGAGGGGATGGAGATTCTTTCCGAGATCGACAAGATGCTCGGCGCTTATAAGGGGCTGAGTGTCGTTTCGACCGACAGCCATTACGCCATTCCGTTCAAGTATACCTTCGAGGGCGGCGTGTTCCGCCTGTATGTGGACCGCGCCATGATGCTGCCCTATGTCAAGCTGCTCAAGGACGTGCTCGGCGGGCTGGGACTCGATCCGTCGCAGATGATGGGTCTCGATCCCGCTGTCATTCTCGACGATCTGTTCAACGCTACGACGGAACTGCAGATCGCGGTTTATCTGAAAAAAATGTAATTCGGGGCTTTGCCCGATTTGCGGCCATCCGGAGCGATTTGTTCCGGATGGCTTTTTTTCGGGAGCTGCCCAAAAACCGCCTATGTGAAGACCTGCCTGCGTTTTTTGTCGCCGGGGTTGCGTATCCGGCCGGGAATTGCTAACTTTGGGGCGCGTAAGAGTCGACGCCGTCAGGTTTTGTGCGGTTTTTGCACGCGGCGTTCTGTTATTAACTTATATGTATTTATGATGAAAAAGTATTTTGCAGCCGCAGCGCTGCTCGTTACGATGGCTGCGTGCGGAAGCGCCGCGCAGGACAAGACGCTCGAAGGTACGACTTGGAAACTCGCCCAAATGGGGTCGATTCCGGCGACGGCGATCAATCAGGAGGCGGATTTCTTCACGCTGGAGTTCAATGCCGCCGACACGATGGTCGCCGGACGCACCAACTGCAACCGTTTCTTCGGCCGCTATGAGCTGAAGGGCAAGAAACTCGAATTCGAGAATATGGGCATGACCCGGATGGCCTGCCCCGACATGCAGTACGAAGATGCGTTCGTCAAGATGCTCGACGACGTGGACCGTTTCGAAATCAAGGGTTCGGAGCTGACCTTCTTCGACGACGACAAGTCGCTGGCCGTATTCAAGGCCGTCGAAAAAGAGCCTGCGAAGAAGTAGTTTCGCCGGCGCGGATAATTTGCGGCACTCCTTCTCTGAGGGGCTGCCGTTTTTTTTGTGTGTTATGCGGCGGAACTGCTCGGTCGGCCGGATGTGCGGAATATGTTGCGGACGGAGAAAGTAAAAAAGAACGGCGGCAGGAAAAAAGTGACGCAATTCTCTTTTGTATGAAGAATCCGATTATCGGAAAGCATCATGCCGCCGCATATGATTCGATTGCATCGGCAGGAGTGCGGACAAATGGACTCATTTGTGCCAAAGAAGAAGAGTGCCGCTGAATCTGTAACTCCTGAGGTTCTGGTAAAACCCGTAAATCCAACAAAACAGCGCGCACCCTCTGTGCCAAAAAGGGCTGCGCCGAATTCCGACTGCTCTGGGTTCTGGTAAACCTGCGACACCGAAAACAACGCATACCCTTCCGGGTGAGGTTGTACAAAAGGTGTCTTCAAAAAATTTACCAGATTCAGAGCAGACAAATACAATCGTTTATATACTCGATATGTTAAGAACGCATGCAATACGGTGTACCGCATAACAAAGATAATCAATTTTCCGCAATCTGCAACTACCTGTCTGTATTGGGGTCGGGCCGCGGAGTCGATTGCCGAAAAACGGCTTTGGGGCGTGTGGTCGCCGTATGATCTTTGGTGTGTGTGCCCTATGATCTTCGGACCGTGTGTCTTGCGCTTCCGGGGTTCACAAAACAAGCGGCCTCCCGTCGGGGAAGCCGCCTGTCTTGTGTTGCTTATGGAACGCTTACTCGCTCAGGGGAGTTACGCTCACGTACGATTTGCCTGCGCCTTTCTTGCAGAATTCGACGGTGCCGTCTACAAGGGCGAAGAGCGTGTGGTCTTTACCGATACCCACGTTTTCACCGGGGTTGTGAACCGTGCCGCGCTGACGAACGATAATGTTGCCCGCCTTTGCGAACTGGCCACCGAACAGTTTGACGCCGAGTCGCTTGCTTTCCGACTCACGTCCGTTCTTCGAACTACCTACACCTTTCTTGTGTGCCATTTCTCTTCCGTTTTAAAGGGTTATGCAACAATTTCCTCTACAAGGACCTGTGTCAGATACTGACGGTGGCCGTTGCATTTCTGATATCCTGTGCGGCGCTTTTTCTTGAACACCAGAACCTTGTCGTCCTTGAGGTGTTTCAGGATCTTGCACTTCACCGAGGCGCCTTTTACTACAGGTGCACCTACTTTGACCTGACCGTCGTTGTCTGTGAGCAGGACTTTGTCGAAACTTACGGACGAATTTTCTTCGCCCTGAAGACGGTGAACATAAAGTTTCCGACCTTTTTCAGCTTTAAATTGCTGACCTGCAATCTCTACTATAACGTACATTTATTCGATGGTTATGTATTTGAACATAATTCGGAGTGCAAATATACGCATATTTATCTTATAAACAACATATCCGGCAAATTTTTTTGGCCCCGTGCGGCTCTGGCATGGTTTTGGGCCGGGGCAGGGCACCGGCACACGCCGGACGGGGTTTTATGAACAGGATACTGATTGTTTCGGACGATATTTTTCTGCGCGACATGGTGCGTCTGTCGCTGATCGACATGCGCACCGAGGTGCGTTGTGCGGCCGATGCGGACGAGATGGAAGGGCTTTGCCGCCGCGTATTGTTCGATCTGGTGATCGTGCTGCATGTGGCTCCTTTCTTGTGCGGCCGCGACGTCGTGCGCGGCGTGCGTCCCGCGGGACTGAGACGGCCGCTGTTTTACGTGGTTTCGTGGCTCCAGTCCGAACAGGCCGTCCTGAGTCTGCTGGAGTGCGGCGTGGACCAGTATATGGCTTTCCCGCTGAGCCTGCAGCGGCTGCGGGGCAAGGTGTCCAACGATTTGAACCGGCTTTTATGACCGAAACGCTTTTCATGATATATTCCGCGGCGGCCGCCGCCGTGACGCTCTGGCTGCTCGGCGGGATGGCGGTCGGGCGGCTGCGCCGCAGACGCAGGCGCGGCAGGGACGCCGTGCTGCAGCGCAAATACCTGCATATCGTCATGCTCGCCTTGTTTTCGGGCGGCGAAGAGACGCCGCGCTTTCCGCTTCTGCGCCGTGCGGGCGCCCGCCGCCTGCTGATCGAAACCGTCGGCAGGCTGGTGGCGGCGACCTACGGGCTTGACCCGGCGCCGCTGCGCCGCATCGTCGTGCAATACGGGCTGGACGGGTGGCTGCTGCGCCGGATACGCTTCGCGCAGGGGTACCGCCGTGCGCGCTACCTGATGCTGCTCTCCCGGCTGCCCGCCGGAGACGGCATCGGCGCCGAAGCCGCCCGCTATATGCGCAGCCGCAACCGTTACGTGCGCTTCTACGCCCTGATGACGCAGCTGGCAGCCGAACCTGCGACCTCGCTGCGCCGGATGGCGGAGTACGACTATCCCTTTTCGGCCTGCGAAGTGTCGGAGATCATGGCCATGCTGCGCCGCGGTCTGCTGCCGATCGCCTACGAACCGCTCGTCGGCTCCCCGAACCGCAACCTGCGGATGGTGGGGCTGGGCATCGTGCGGCAGTTCGGCATCGAGGAGGCGGAGAGGCTTCTGCTGGCGATGGTGGCCCGCGAAAGGGTGCCGGAGCTGGGCCGCGAAGCGCTCTATACGCTCTGCTCGATGCGCTGTTCGCTCAGGCGGCGCGAGGTGGCGGGCCGCATCGCCTCGATGAGCCGCGCCGAACGCAAGGCGCTGATGCGTTACATGGCGCGGGAGGGCTATGCGCCTGCCGTGCTGCGGCGGTTGTTCGACGACCGGGAGCGTCCCTACTACGAATCGCTTATACATTCCTATAAACGGAGTCTGGTATGCTGATCGTGCTGTTACTGCTGCTTGCCGCTGTCGCCGCTGCGGCCCTCGCGCTGCTCTGGCTTGTCGTGCGGGGACATAACAAACGGCTGCTGCTGGCAGGTTCCCACGCCGTGGCGAGCGACACGCCCGACGGCATCGGGATATCGGTGTTGTGCAGCGGTGTCCGTGCGCAGGAGCAGGTCGAAAACCTGCTTTCGGCCGAATATGCCCACTATGAAGTGATCGTGGTGCTCGATTCCCTGCGTTATCCCGTCGAGTTTGCGGCCTTTACGGCCCGCTACCGCATGATCCGCGTCGAATACGTGCTGTCGGAGGAGCTGCCCGTGACGGGCGTGCGGGCGCTGGGGCGTTCGCGCAAGCGCCGTTTCCGCAGGCTGGTGCTGGTGGACCGAGCGCAGGATACTCCCGCCGGCGATTTCGATGCGGCGGCCGAAGTGGCCGCTTACGATTACGTGCTGCCGGTGCGGGAGGGGCAGTTTCTGCTGCCGGACGCTGTCGCGCGGCTGGTGGCCGAAGTGGGGGAGCGGGGCGTCGGAGGGTGCGATTGCGTGCGTTCGCGGATCGGAGAGCCTGCCGCGCTGCTGAGCCGCGAAGCCGTCATTGCAGCAGGCGGTTTCGCGCACCGTCCGGGCAAATCCGTACCGTGGCGCCGGCGCCGGAACCTTTGGGAGCCGGTTTTCTATGCGCCGCAGTCTGGGCGCAAGCCGTGTCGCGGGCGGCAGTCCGTGCTGCGCGTCGTGGCGGCTGCGTCGTTGGGCGGCGCGATCGCCGCCGCCGTATGGACGGGCTGGTGGCCGGCGGCCGCCGTACTGCTCACCGCAGCCCTCGTGTGGTGCGTCGCCGGATGTGTTTCGCTGGCCCTCAGCGATATTGCCTACGGGCGTACGGGCGGCGGAGAAAAGGGGCTGCGGCGCCGCTGTAAAATAGGAGTGAAAAATTTTACCATATCATAAATTCTTGTTACCTTTACCATGGCAATCGAAATTACCGAACTCAAAAAACGAGCTACGATGATAAACGACAAGGTGAGGATGTATCTGCTGCCGCCGCTGTTCAATGCGGCAGTCAGGGCCGGAGCCTCGATAATGAATATTTACAAGAATTTAGACGATTACGATATAAGCCTCAAAGACGACAAGACGCCGATCACCCTCGCCGACCGTCTCGCACACAAAACCATCCGCGAATATCTGGGCCGCACGCGCATCCCGATCCTGAGTGAGGAGGGCCGCGAGATGCGCTACGACGAACGCCGCAACTGGGAGTTGTACTGGCTGGTCGATCCGCTCGACGGAACGGTCGAGTTCATCAAGGGAAACAACGAATTTACCGTGAATATCGCCCTGATGGAGAACAACGTCTGCATGGGGGCTGTCATTTATGTCCCCTATTTCGAAAAGATGTACGTCGCCGGGCGCGATTCGGGTTCCTACGTCAAGGAGCATATCGCGCCGGATGCCGCCGCCGAATACACCTACGACCAGATCGTCACGGGCTGGCGGCAGCTGCCGCTCGAAGAGGGAGCGGAGCATCCCCGCCTGCGGGTGGCCGTGTCGCGGTCGCACCAGACGCCCGAAACGGCGGAGCATATCGCCCGCCTGCGCGAAGCGCATCCCGATCTGGAGATCGTCGAGCAGGGGAGTTCCTACAAATTCTGCCTGCTGGCCGAGGGGAAGGTCGATTATTATGTCCGCACGACGCATACGTACGAGTGGGACACCGCCGCGGGCGAGCTGATTCTCGCCGAAGCGGGCGGCCGCACCCGCACGCTGCCCGACGACCGGGAACTGCTCTACAACGAGGAGGACCTGCGCAATCCGTGGTTCGTCTGCCGGTCGAAACACTGCAAGATTTGACGGAAGCGGTTCCGAACCGTTGCCGAGATATACGAAGAAGAGGTCGTCCGCGCGTCGGGCAACCTCATTTTTTTATTCGCCGGCGAGTCGGCCTCAGCCGGTTTCGGCCAGCTTCTGCCCGCCAACCTCAGCTTGCCAACCTCAGCCTGCTACAGCCCGCCAACCTCATTCAGCCCCAGCAACTACTGCCAGCTTTCGCCACTCGATCACATCCGGTAGATTCCGGTTTTGCCCGACGGCCGCCGCGTTACTCCGCCTGCGCCGCGCCGAGGAATCCCATGACGCTGAGCAGTACGATTACGGCCACAAGTACGATGGAGAGCACCGTGACGTATCTTTTTCCGGATTTGTGCCAGAAGGCGAGGATGCCCGCGAAGAGCGCGGTGTATAAAACGGCTTCGGGGATTCCGCCCAGATGATACTGCACGGGCAGGATCGTGTAGATGTAGCCGTCGAACGAGCCGGGCGTGGGACCTATGGTCGAGATGAAACTCAGGCCCAGAACCAGCCACGCCAGCTTGAGGAATCCGTTTTTGCCGTACAGGAATCCGCGTACGGGCAGCAGCGCCAGCGCGATCAGCACTCCTCGGAAAATCTGCAGTCCGGGGCCGAGCGCGACCCACGGCGAGCTTACGGGCCGCATCAGCAGAGCCAGCGACTCGGACGAGAAGTGGGTTCTGTAATCGAGGAAGAGCAGGGCGAAAACGCCGGCGGTGAAGTAGGCGATCACATGCGCCGAGCATATGCGCCAGACGAATGTCTTCGGGGATTCGGGTTGTCGGATCATGTTCGGCGGGTTTGCAGGGGTTTCAGTCCGTTCGCTCTGGGACTATTTCTTGTGCCCGGCCTCTTCGATGTCGCAGGCCGAGCAGTTGCCCGAACATCCCGCGGCCGTATGCGTGTCGGAGCAGCCGGCGCTGCCGTCCGCTTCGCGCGTTTCGTGTACGGCGCACTTGATGCCCAGTCGCTGCATGTTCTTGTTGGTCGAGATCTCGGAGTCGATGTTATGTCCCTTGATCATCAGCGTCAGCGACATGCCCACGACGAAAAGGGCTACGGCCCCCAGCGCGAACAGGAAAAACGATTAACCATGTCGGCATATCAATAAGGTATTTTTACGTCCCGAAATTTTGGCTTTCGGTCACAAATGTATACATTTGTAAGATAAATTGCAAAAACGCTGCCTTCTCTTCGGCGGCGGATGCAAAAAGACAACGACGCAATACTATGAAAATCGTAATAGCGGGAGCGGGAGAGATGGGGAGCCATCTGGCGAAGATGTTGAGCGGCAACGGCCACGACATCACCATTATCGACAGCGACCAGAAACTGCTTTCCGACGTGGGGAGTCTGGCCGACGTGATTACCGTCGAGGGGGATTCGACGACTTTCGCCGTGCTCCGCAAGGCTTCGGTGCGCAAGTGCGACCTTTTCATCGCCGTGAACCACGAGGAGAACGACAACGTCGTGGCGGCGATGCTGGCCAAGAAGCTGGGCGCCCGGAAGTCCATCGCCCGCATCGACAACAACGAGTACCTCGAACCCAACAACAAGGAGATGTTCATCGACATGGGCATCGACTACCTGTTCTATCCCGAAAAGGTGGCGGCCCGCGAGGTCATCAACCTGCTGGGGCACACCTCGACTACGGAGTATGTCGATTTTTCGAGCGGCAAACTCTCGCTGGTGGTGTTCCGTCTGGAGCCGGCCTCGCCGCTGGTGGGACGGCAGATCGAGGGCTTCGACGACGACGAGACGCCGCTGAGCTACCGCACGGTGGCCATCACGCGGGGCGGCGAGACGATCATCCCCCGGCAGGGCGAGATCTTCACCGAGGGCGATGTGATCTACGTCATCGCGCGTCAGGACGCCGTGAAGCAGGTCATGGAGTTCTCCGGACAGTCCAATATCGAGATCAAGAACATGATGATCCTCGGCGGTTCGCGCATCGGCATCCGCATCGCCACCGAATTGCAGGAGGAGGTGAATATCAAGCTGGTCGATTACAACGCCGAGAAGGCCTACCGGCTGGCGGAGCTGCTCGACAAGACGCTGATAATCAATGAGGACGGCCGCAACACCGAGGCCATGATGGAGGAGGGGCTTTCCAATATGGACGCCTTCGTGGCCGTGACGGGCCGCAGCGAGACCAACATCCTCGCGGCGATGCTCGCCAAGCGCATGGGTGTCAAGAAGGTGATCGCCGAGGTCGAGAACCTCAATTACATCAACCTCGCCGAGTCGATCGGCATCGACACGATCATCAACAAGAAGCTGGTGACGGCGTCGAACATCTTCCGCTTCACGATGTCGACCGACGTGCAGGCCATCAAGTGCCTGACGGGCAGCGATGCCGAGGTGCTGGAGTTCATCGTCAAGCCCAATGCTCCGGCCGTCAAGACCCGGATCAAGGATCTGGGGCTGCCCGAAGATACGATCATCGGCGGCATCGTGCGCGGCGACAAGGTGTTCATCGCCGTGGACAATATGGAAATCAACCCCTACGACCGCGTGGTGGTCTTCGCCATGCCCGCGTCCGTAGGCAAAGTAGGATACTTTTTTAACTGACGGCGCGTGCCGCGCTGCCCGGCGCACGGCGCCGGGCAGCGCACGCCGCCGGCAACGAAACCGAACAGACACGTGTCATTCAGAAGCATATTACTCAAAGCATGGTTTTCGCAGCGCGAGCGGGCCATCGACCGTTTCCGGCGCCGGCCGGCCGAGACGCAGGAACGCGTCTTCAGGCAGCTGCTGCGCCGCGGACGGCGGACCGAATTCGGCTGGCGTTACGATCTGGGGCATGTCCGCACGGTCGAGCAGTTCCAGACGATGGTCGAAACGTTCGATTACGAGACGTTCAAGCCCTACATCGAGAAGATGCTGGCCGGCGAGAAAAACGTCGCCTCGCCGGGCCGCGTGAAGCTCTTCGCCCGTTCGTCGGGCACGACTTCCGACCGGAGCAAGTACATCCCGGTCACGGAGGAGTCGCTCTGGTGGAACCATACGCTGGGCATGCGCGACGTGGCGACGGTCTTTTCGGGCAACAATCCGAAGACCGGGGTTTTCGAAGGCAAGACGCTGACGCTGGGCGGGTCGTGCAGCCGCGAAGGGCGCAATCTGGTGGGCGACCTGTCGGCCATACTGATACACGAGACGACGTTCTGGAGCGGCTGGTTCCGTGCGCCGCGTATGGCCACGGCGCTCATACCCGACTTCGACCGCAAGGTCGAGGCGATCTGCCGCGAGTGCGTCGGCGAAAACATCACGGCCTTTGCGGGCGTGCCGTCGTGGAATTTGGCGATGATGCGCCGCGTGCTGGAATATACGGGGCGGCAGAACCTGCTCGAAGTGTGGCCCAACCTCTGCATGTTCGCCCACGGGGGCGTGGAATTCGGTCCTTACCGCCGCTCGTTCGAGGCGCTGATACTCGGAGCGGATGCAGTACATGGAGACCTACAACGCTTCGGAGGGCTTCTTCGCGCTGGCCGACGATCCGTCGCGCGACGACATGCTGCTGATGCTCGATTACGGCAACTTCTTCGAGTTCCGCAGCGGCGGGACGATCGTCCCGCTGGAGGGCGTGGAGTGCGGCCGTGTCTACGCCATGCTGATCACCTCGAACAACGGTTTGTGGCGTTACGAAATCGGCGATACGGTGGAGTTCACCTCGACGAATCCCTACCGGATCCGGTTCGCGGGCCGCACACGGCAGTATATCAACGTCTTCGGCGAGGAGCTGATCGTCGACAACGCCGACCGTGCCCTGATCGCCGCCAGCAACGAGACCGGGGCCGTCGTCGGGGAGTATACCGTGGCGCCGTGCTACATGTCGCTCCGGGAGCGGGGCGCCCACGAGTGGATCGTGGAGTTCGAGCGTGAGCCTGACAGCCGCGAGCATTTCGCCGAAGCGCTTGACCGGGAGCTGCGGGCCGTGAATTCGGATTACGACGCCAAGCGCCGGACCACGCTCGAACGGCAGCGGCTGACGGTCGTGGACCGCGGGCTTTTCCTCGCATGGCTGCGCGCCCGCGGCAAGAACAAGGTGCCGCGGCTGGTCAACGACCGCCATGTGGCCGAGGAGATACTGGCATTCGGCGGGGAGAAGAAGTGACGGCGGACGTTTTTGCGGCGCGACGCCATGATGACAGGGCGCCGGAACGCTCCGGCAGGACAAAAATGTAAAACAAATATCGTATAATATGTATATAGCAATTGCAGGCAACATCGGAAGCGGAAAGACGACGCTGACCCAGATTCTGACCAAGCGCTACAATGCCAAGTCGTATCTCGAAGAGTGCAACAACCCCTATATCGGCGACTTCTATGAAGATATGAACCGCTGGTCGTTCAATCTGCAGATGTACTTTCTGGGAAGCCGCATCCAGCAGACGATGGACATGCTTTCCGACGGCGGTTCGGGCGTGATTTTTCAGGACCGCACGGTTTACGAGGATGCGCATATCTTTGCC
>VOFJ01000746.1_pt1 | contig 19802 bp, 32 predicted proteins | sample 5384081 | NCBI WGS metagenome assembly VOFJ01 (sample SAMN12384729, study PRJNA508395) | human gut metagenome | isolation source: healthy gut I | host: Homo sapiens
ATTACGTATTGCTGATAATCGGGTTTTAGAATTTTCTATCTGTTTTTATCGTAGCGATGAAGTCTTTTAAATGAATATGGAATGAGGGGAGATGCGACAATCAAAATACCATCGATAAAGGTAGTATTTGACGTTTCATTGGAAAAAGGAGTTATTTCGATTATTTCATCTTTTCATTTAGAAAAAAAAGAATATGTTTATGATATATTTGCTCTCTATAACAAATGCAGTGTGCAAAAAATCCCCGTTTCATGGTTTTTATTTTGTTGCGGTAGAATCATTCTCTGCCGTTATTTCGGTCGTGTTATTTCCGACTTTCTATAACGGATACGGGTGAGAGAAATGCTGTCGGCGTAAGTTTTTATCCAATCGGGACGTGATGGAACAATAATGTTTCCGTATATTTTATTGATAGCAGACGAATCGGATTCGACTCGGAATGTTGCCCACCCGTTATTGCGGATATTAGAACTAATGAAGCGAATCGAGTCATTTTTATGCTTTACAGCTAATGTTACATGAGGATATTGCTTATGTATCTGAGGTAACATGCTGAATTTCAATTTTAAATAAAAATATCTTTTTTCTTGGTAATTATCGTCTGCAGGAATATCGAAAGTCAATATACTTCGTCCGATATGAGGTTCGAAAACATAGAACTGTTCTTTTTCGGCCATATATTCACAGAATCTCCGGACGGAGAGTGGTTGGGAGTTGTTCTCGGCAATCAATACTTTTACGGCTTCATCTTCTTCTTTGAGACGAGCCTATGACATTATCGTATATTTTGATATATTTGGGTAAATGATGCCCATACCACATTAGAGAAGAGTCGAATAAAGCTTTATTTACTCTCCATGCTTTTTTAGAACAGCGTTGCGCAGTTCTTCTTTTGTTCTATGGAACCGTATTTCTGATAATTTTTTTCTATAATCGCTTCTGATTTATGAATATCGACTAAGAGATCTTCCATTGCCTTAGGCTTGATAATGTGATCGGGAGAGTTCGGTCACAAGCCGGAAATAAGCAAAGAATTACACTGCATAAAGCTATATAAAACAATGATCTCATAAAAGACTATTTAGTTCTTCGACACAGATGCTAAGTATTTTCGATAAAAAAGCAGCAATACGATTACCCCTATAGTAATAGCCGAATCGGCTATATTAAAAACCGGTCGAAAAATCGAAAGAATCTCCTCCGATAAAAAGGAATCAATCAGGCCAATAGAACCGAATAGAGGAAAATAGAGCATATCTACGACTTTCCCGTGAAATAACGACTGATAACCACCGCCTTCAGGGAATAGGGTTGCCACGAACGGAGGTGTCGGGTTGTCAAATATAACACCATAAAAAACACTATCTATTATATTGCCGAATGCACCGGCAAGAGGATAAGAGCAATGCAAATGACATATCCTCTTTTTAAAGGGACGGTGTACTATTTTTATACAAGTAGTATCCGATAAAAATAACGGCTGCGATACGAAACAAACTAAGAAACAGTTTGCTGATGATTTTCTATGCCGAAAGCCATTCCGTTGTTTTTCTATAAATAGAATATAAAACCATTTTGTGATTTCGATATCTTGACCCAGATACATGTGAGTTTTAACCCATATTTTAGTAAACTGGTCGATAAATAATACTAAAAATATTACCAGTATAGCTATTTTTCCGTTTGTCGTTTCATCCTCTTTTTTAAACTGTGTGATGTTATTTATCCGTATTACGGATGTCCGATAAAAGACAATTGACGCCTGTTCCGTATGTTTTGTATATACGTCAAGTGTCGAATTGTTATTTTATATCAGATTCAAAGTGATCCGATTTTATTTCTGGTCTTTTTGGCATTGATACTAAGTGTAGCATGAGGTACGGCCCGTAGTCTTTCTTTAGGAATCAATTCTCCGGTTTCCCGGCAGATCCCGTATGTCTTGTTTTCGATTCTTACCATGGCAGCCTGCAGATGTTGTATGAACTTCATCTGCCGTTGAGCTAACTGACCGGCTTTCTTCTTTCGATAGTGTCGTCGCACCTTCTTCCAGTACTTTGAACGTAGGAGAAGTATCACTTGTATCATTACCGTCAGCGTTCATAACTGCCGACTTCAGCAGATCATAATCCCGGTAAGCCTTGTCGAGCTTTTTTTCTTGTATGATCGCGCGGAATTCTTCCAATTCTGCATCCGAATATCGTGTTTTTTGTACTCATAGGTTTACGGTTTTTTAAGTGAATAACCTTTTTTTCTTATTTACTACATAACATAGTAGATGTTATATAGTTTACAATATGATGCGAAAATAAAGAAATTACCCCAATATACAAAATTACCGGGGTAATAATACCGAATTTATGCTTTTGTTACGGATACTTGTAATTTAAATGAATCGAAATCCAGCTCTGTACAATTCTCATCGGATACGGTATCGACTATTTCTATCGAGTCTGCAAGCACTTGTTTTGCTATGTAATCTTCATATTTGTTTATTGCAGAATTCTGTTTCAGAATGACTGGTCAGTTTTTACGGTTATTTTTATCCGTAATATCGAAACCGCTCGCTTTTTCTGATATTCTGTATCCGATTGACCAATTCTCGGGCTATTCCTTCAAGGCGAAGTTCCTCTGTGACTGTAATATCAAGAGCCACAGTCAATCGTCCTTCATTGGCAACTAACCATCCGGGAATATCCTCAGAAATAATATCCACGTCATTCAATTCTATCGTAGCCTGTTGAGATTCGATATCGAACGTAAATTGTCCTTCAGTTTCGAAACGTGCTATTTCTTCTTGTTCCATTGATGCGATAGCTGCGGCTAATTGCTTCATGATTTTTTTCCATAGCGCGGTCCGAGCTTCTTAAAATCGGGTTTGATCCGTTTTACGAGTATTCGCCGTATTGTTCTACGAAATTCAGTTCCTTTACATTTACTTCATTTAATATCAAATCTTTAACCGCTTCGATTTCACTCTTTCTGTTTTTCGTCTAAAACAGGAACCATTAATGCTGTTAGAGGTTGACGTACTTTTGATATTTACTTTTCTTCGCAAGGCAAAAGTACCATAGATGTAATATCCTGAGCTATTTGCATACGTTCTTCTAAGGTCTTGTCTATATATTCGGATGTAAAGTCGGAAAATCGCATAAATGTACCGATTTGTCAGAACGTCCGGTTGCGGATGTCAGGTCTCTGAACAACCGGTCTGCAAAAGAACGGTGCTATGGGGAGACATAAGTGCAGCGACAGTTTCCAGACATGTGTATAAAAGTCTGATAAGCAGACAGTTTATCTGCATCCATCGTTCCTCCCCAGAACCGTTTCCGGTTAAGACGCACATACCAGTTGCTTAGATTATCGTTAACAAAGTCGGAAATAGCACGCCCTGCACGGGTCGGTTCGAAATTATTATAATGTTCGTCAACCTCTTTTTACAAGAGTATTCAACAAAAGAAATGATCCAGCAATCTATTTCAGGACGTTCTGCTACGGGGATTTCCGGCTCGGAGAATGTAAATCCGTCCACATTCGCATATAAAGCAAAAAACGAATAGGTATTGTAAAGTGTCCCGAAAAATTTTCGGCGAACTTCTTCTATACCGTCTATATCGTGAATTTCAGATTATCCCATGGAGATGAGTTGGTGATCATGTACCAACGCAGTGGGTCTGAACCGTATTTCTCAATCGTAGAGAACGGATCGACGGCATTGCCTAATCGTTTGGACATTTTATTCCCGTTTTTGTCAAGCACAAGACCGTTTGAGATAACGGCTTTATAGGCGACGCTGCCGAAAAACCATTGTGGCAATGGCATGGAGGGTAAAGAAACCATCCGCGGGTTTGATCTACCCCTTCGGCAATGAAGTCTGCCGGGTATATTTCGTGACTGTCGAGCAACTCTTTATTTTCAAATGGATAATGTATTTGAGCATAAGGCATTGCACCCGAGTCGAACCACACATCGATTAAGTCGCTTTTTCGTTTCATCGGCTTCCCCGCTTTCCGATACTAACACGATATCATCGACGTATGGCCTGTGTAAATCGATTTTGTCGTAATTTTCTTTTTTATATTCGTCCGGTACAAACCCCTTTTCTTTTTGTACGGATTCGATTTCATGAATCCTGCAGCGATGGATTTTTCTATTTCGTTATAGAGTTCCTCTACCGATCCGATACATTTTTCTTTCTCCTTCTTCTGAACGCCAAATAGGAAGCGGAGTACCCCAATAGCGCGAACGGCTTAAATTCCAGTCGTTCAGGTTTTCCAGCCATTTGCCGAAACGTCCGGTTCCGGTAGATTCCGGTTTCCAGTTAATGGTCTTGTTCAGTTCTATCATCTGATCTTTACAAGCCGTTGATTTGATAAACCAACTGTCCAACGGATAATATAATACCCGGTTTGTCGGTACGCCAGCAATGCGGATAATTATGTACATGTTTTTTCTATCTTGAACGCTTGGTTATTGGCTTTCATCATCATACAGATAGAAATATCCGAGAGTTTCGTCTTTATCGGTAAGATTCGGGTCGTACGCATTTTTCACGAAACGGCCTGCATATTCTTTATATAAATCTACGTTTACACACTCTTTTTACAAATGTGTCGTCCAGCTCATCGAGTAAATAGAATTTTCCGGTAAGATCTACCATCGGACGCAGTTCTCCCTTTTATTGACCATTTGTAACGGAGGTATTCCTGCAGCCTTAGCAACTTGGGCGTCATCAGCACCGAAAGTCGGTGCAATATGTACGATACCTGTACTGTCTTCTGTTGTTACATAATCTCCCGAAATGACACAGAATGCTCCTTCTCCCGGATTGACCCACGGAATAAGTTGTTCATATTCCATTCCGACTAAGTCCGGACCTTTATATTCAGCAATCACTTTATAGGGAATCAATTTGTCTCCGGTTTATAATCTTCTAAAGCTAAGTCTGCCGCTTTCGGATTGAAATGAGTATTCAATAAAGCCTTTGCCAAAACTACTGTGATAGGGCTTTCCGCTATAAGGGTTATAAGACTGCACCGCAACATAATCGATTTTCGGCCCTACGCATAGCGCAGTATTTGACGGTAGTGTCCAAGGAGTCGTCGTCCATGCAAGAAAATAAGGAGTTCCCCATTCTGCCATTTCCGGTTTCGTATTTTTCATTTTGAACTGGGCGACTATAGTCGTGTCTTTTACATCTCTGTAACACCCTCGGCTGATTTAGTTCATGAGAACTCAATCCTGTTCCGGCTGCCGGAGAATAAGGCTGGATGGTATAGCCTTTGTAGAGCAGTCCTTTATTATAAAGTTGCTTTAATAACCACCATAGAGTTTCGATATAACGGTAGTCGTATGTGATATAAGGATCGTTCATATCTACCCAATATCCCATTTTATGAGTAAGGTCTTCCCATTCACGGGTATATTTCATCACGTCTTTACGGCATGCGGCATTATAATCAGCTACCGAGATCGTCTTTCCGATATCTTCCTTGGTAATTCCGAGTGCTTTTTCTACGCCTAATTCTACGGGTAATCCGTGAGTATCCCAACCGGCTTTACGTTTAACATGAAACCCTTTCATCGTTTTGTAACGGCAAAAAATATCTTTGATCGATCGTGCCATTACGTGATGAATACCCGCATTCCGTTTGCAGAAGGCGGTCCTTCATAAAATACGAAAGACGGGCAACCTTCACGAACTTCCAGACTCTTGTGGAATACATTTTCTTCATCCCATTTTTTTCAGTACCTCTTTGTTTATCTCGGATAAATCGAAGTGAGAATATTCGGTAAACTTTTTTACTCATATCTGATAAAATATTACTGCTTTCAAAAATCGCCCTGAAGGTACGAAAAATCAACGAAAAACAGCTTTGTTATAATGATAAAAAAGTATGTAGATATTATTTTATTATTGTTTTATCGGTTTTTCTGCTAAAAGCAGGATATTTCCCTATATTTGTATGTTTATGTATAATTAACGGTTGAAGAATGTGTAATTGGGTAAAAAATAAGTCGGGTGTTGTCACGATTGTCCTGTTTGTTTTCTGCGTAGTGTTCTTTTCGTGTGAAGAAATCAGTTTCGGAAAAGATCAGGATACTGCTGAGATGTTATGTAATAGAGTCTGGGTAGATTTTTATGACGAAGACGATTATACGGAATGCCGTAGGGAACTCTCTTTTTTATTTAGACGGAGGAGGGATAATACGATACGATTATTATAATATATACAGGGGATCTATTGGATACGTTTTCTGAATATTTCTATTGGGATTGGAATATTTACGGACATTCTATTGATATGGAATTTTCTGATGGTTACAGTTATTTTGATGATATTACAGTTAGCGGAAATTATCTTTCCGGCATTTTGGATGGTTATAAGGTAACATTTACCGATGGCTATTTGCTTGATTAAATAAAGCACAACATTGGAAAAAGTATTTATATAAAAATCGAACAGACTTTTCGGTTTTGTGAAAATACTTTTTGTTTATATTTTGATTGTTTGGAGTATTTTATATAAATTGCCGCAGGGTGTCGGTATATTGAGAGAAGATGATCTGGGGTGAATCTTTTTCTTGTATGATGAGGTGGCAATATTTATTGATCGTAAAGAGGACAAGCCGATGACCGGATTAAACCAAATCCGTTTTTAATCAGGAAACTTTTAATATATAAATGAAAAAGAAATGAGAGAGAGAAAAAAAATTATCCGAGCGTATTCTATGCGCTTTCGTATCGGCTTTGTCGCTTGTAGCAATAAAGCGGATTACAAAGATTCGTCATTACCTGTCGAAACTCGTGTACAAGATTTATTGGGTCGTATGACGGTAGAAGAAAAGGCTGCTCAACTGGATATGCTGTCGGCAAAAAGAAATTGTCATAGACGAAAAATACTTTATCCGATGAACAGTTGAAGCATTTTGTAGATAGCATGTGTATCGGGGCTGTCCATGATTTATATCCTGCTCATGCTGCAGTAGCTAATCTTATACAAAAACATGCGGTGGAAAACTCGCGTTTGGGTATTCCTTTGCTTTTTATAGAGGAAGGATTGCACGGCTATCAAGGTGTAAAAGGTACAGCTTTCCCTATTCCTATCGGTAATTCTTCGAGCTGGGATACAAACCATGCTCTATTCTATCGGAAGGGTTATTGCCACAGAAGCCCGTGTGCTCATGGCGTGCATTTCATATTGGGCCCGAATTTGGATCTTGCTCATGAAATAAGATGGGGGCGTGTTGAGGAAACTTTCGGTGAAGATCCGTATTTGACTTCTCGATTAGGGGTTAATCTTGTAAAAGGTATGCAAGGCAATGACTTGAGATATAATAATACCGTGGCATCAGAGCCTAAACATTTCGGTATTCATGGTATTCGGAATCGGGGACGAATGCCTCATCGGTTAATATCGGCGAACGAGAAGCCCGTTCATTCCATTTATATACTTTCGAAAAAGCGGTGAAAGAGGGACACGCTCAAGGAGTAATGGCCGCTTATCATGATATTGACGGGATTCCTTGCGTTGCGAATGAATGGCTGTTGTCTAAAATCTTACGTGAAGAGTGGGGTTTTGACGGCATTGTAGTATCGGATTTAGGAGCTATAAGAAGACAGGTAAACGATCATCATACGGCTGTGGATACTGAAGATGCTGTCGTTAAATCTCTTAAAGCCGGGTTGAATATGCAGTTTTACGATTTCCCTTACGATGATTTTCAGAAAGCTGTTGTCGAGGCCGTTAAAAACGGAACGCTGGATGAAGCAGTTCTCGATAGTAGGGTTGCCGATGTATTAAGGCTGAAATTCCGTTTGGGATTATTTGAGAATCCTTATACTGAGGACTCTCTGGCTGTTCAAGCCGAAAATAATGCGGAACATAAGGCTTTAGCTTTGAAAGCTGCACAAGAGTCTTTGATCTTGTTGAAAAATGAAAACAATACGTTGCCGTTTAAACAAGATGTAAAACGTATTACTCTGGTGGGAGAACTGGCAAATCAGTCGTTGTTGGGCGGTTATTCTCCGGCTCAGGCAGAGGTATTACGGTATATGAGGCATTAAAGGGATAAATTCGGTAAAAAATGTCCGTATCGATTTTATAGAAAGTCAGATAGAAGATTCTTTCAAATCTATTCCCCAATTCGGTACTGTATACAGAAGCGGTGGGGAAAAAAAAATGGTGTTTATGTGGAATTTTTAACGGAATAGACCTGAAAGGAACTCCGGCGTATAAGAGTGTAGATCCTGAGATTTTCACATTATTGGCATAATTTAAGCCCTGTTCGGTGTGAACAGAGATATGTTTTCGGCTCGTTGGAAAGGGGTCATAAAAAAGCTCCTAAAAATCGGAGAGTATGAGTTCAAGATGTCTGCAGATAATTGGAGTAAACTGTATTTAGGCGGAAAGCTGGTCATCGATCAGTGGGATAATGGTAAAAACAATGGTACAGCACCGTATTCGTTTACAAGCGGACAGATACTCCCCGATACAGGTGGAATATGCGGAAATCGATGATAATGCGGACTTCTATCGAATGGAGGCTTGTCGGTCGTACTATGTTCTGCCGATGCTTTATATAATCGGGTTATTGCTTCGGCACGCACGTCGGATATTACTATTGTTGTTGTAGGAGAATCGATGAATCTCGTCGAGAGGGAAAGACCGGCAGAATTTGAATATGAATGAGCGAGATGTCAAGCTGTTTGCAAGCTGTGCATGCATCCGGATGTCCGGCAGCTACGGTATTGATGCATGGCCGCCCGTTCGTACGATGACTCGGCAGATGAATATTCCGATGCCATATTAGATGCTTGGTATCGAGAATTTGGAGGAAAAAGCTTCATTGTGGAGAGGCTTTTTCGGAGATATCAATCCTTCAGGTAAACTGACAATCAGTGTTCCTCGTTCCCAAGGGCAATTGCCGGTTACTTATCTAAAAAAAACGTTCTTTTAAACATTGGTACGTAGATGGAAATACGACTCCATTATACGCATTTGGTCATGGACTTAGTTATACGACATTTAAGTATGGAGATATGCAATTGTCTGCTAAAGGAAATAAATAAGGATGAGAATCTTACGGTTTCTTTTACTGTTGAGAATACAGGTAAAATGCGAGGTACGGAAATATGCCAGTTGTATTTGACCGATAAGGTTAGTAGCGTATCGCTTCCCGAAAGCCTTAAAAGGTTTTTTCGTGTAGAGTTAGCTCCGGGAGAAAAGAAAACCGTAGAGATTATTTTAACTCCCGAACATTTTTCATTGATCAATGCCGATATGCAGCGAGTTGTAGAACCCGGATTGTTCGAAATATCTGTAGGCCCTTCTTCTTCTGCAACGATCGAACTGAAAGGAGAAGTGACTGTTAAATGACGGTTGGTGAAAACCGGAAATTTTAAAAGCCTGTCTGTTAAAAAAAAAAAGTTAGACAGGCTTTTATATGATTAGTTCACAGTGAATTATAGCATCTGTTTATTGTACGTTTTTCAGTTTCGGTAATTTGAGAAAGAAATAGATTCGAAATGATGGCCATGCCGATTCCGATACTTACGGATAAATTATATGAAAGATTGATTCCGATAGGATCATACAGTATATAGGTGATTGTAACTGTTGTCATAAAAAGGGCCGAATAAGAGTAACCCAATATAATTTCTTTTTTTGTGTGAGATATACGGTAATAGCCCATAGCGTGAATACGGCAAGAGTTTGGTTACACCATGCAAAATATCTCCAGATCATTTCAAAACCGTCTTTATCGGCAAGACTGTAGATAAGAATTCCGATTGCGAGTATAAATAAAGGAATGCAAATTACTAACCGTTTGGTAATCGACTTTTTGTTCTATCTTCATAAAATCCGCATAATAAGGCGAGCAGAGCGGAATGCGGTATCTCCTGACGTTATGGGGGCTGCGATTACCCGAGTATGGCTAAGAATCCACCGATAACCCCTTTAACCAGCCTTCAGAAATTTTTTGCACGATGATAGCTGCACTTCCGTTTACATTATCTGCATTTTTCGGTTATCCCGAATGCCGATTGGCCTTCAGGGCTGAAAAAGTAGTAGCTGCTGCTGCCCATATCATCAGAGCGACAATACCTTCGGTAACCATAGAACCATAAAATATCGAACGTCCTTGATTCTCATTGGTCATGCATCGAGCCATTAATGGAGATTGAGTTGCGTGAAATCCTGAAATTGCCCGCAGGCAATGCTAATGAACATCATTGGAAAGATTGGGGAATTTACTGCATTCGGATGTTTGTTTTGTAGTCCGTCGGTGATTTCGGGTATGGCAGGAAACTGAATGAGTAATACGGCAAGTATTCCAATCGCCATAAAGAGCAATGCGGCAGCAAAAAAGGGATATACTCGTCCGATTATTTTATCGATAGGGAATAGTGTAGCGATGATGTAATAGATAAATACTACATAAACCAGAATGTAGAATCAAGAGATTCGGGAGTCAACATTGCGAGTAATTCTGCGGACCTGCAAACCAAAAACGGCACCGACCAGTATCATTAAAATTACTGTAAAGCCCCGCATGATCTGTTTGGTGGTGACGCCTAAATAACGTCCGATAGTTTCCGGAAGGCTCTCTCCGTTATGCCGTAAAGAGATCATCCCGAAAGATAATCATGTACTGCTCCGGCGAATATAGTACCGAATACGATCCATAAAAAAAGAAGAAGTCCCGAATTTTGCTCCCCCATAATAGCTCCGAAAATAGGACCGAGTCCGGCGATGTTCAGAAATTGGATCATAAATATTTTCCAACGGGGGAAGAGGTACAAAATCTACTCTGTCGGGGGTTCTTGATTGCCGGAGTCTTACGGTCGGGTTCGATTCCGAAAAACCCTTTCAATGAATTTTCCGTAAATAAAAAATAACCTCCGATAAGCACTAATAAAGCAATACAGAATGTGATCATGATATGTGGTTTTTGTAAAAGTTTTACATATATTGTGCTGCTGCTTCGGCGCAACGTTCACCATCGATAGCCGCCGAAACAATACCTCCTGCATATCCGCGCCTTCACCGCAAGGGTATAATCCTTTAATGCGAACGTGTTGCATGTTTTCTTTATATCGGGGGATTCTTACCGAGAGGATGTCCTTGTTTCTACTCCGATCATTAGTGCTTCTCTTGTAAGAAAGCCTTTCGATATTTTGCCGAAATAAGAAAATCCTCTCTCTAAGGCGCGAAGTAATGAATTCGGCATCCAAAAGTGGAGAGGGAGAGGAGATGACTCCCGGGGTGTATGACGATTTAGGCAGATCGAACGATACTTTTTTATTGACGAAATCTCTGTCATTCGTTGGGCTGGGGCTGTTTGTTTACAATTCCCATTCACATAGCACTGATATTCGAGTTCTTCCTGAAATTTTATTCCTGACAATACTCCGTACCGTGAATATTGGTCAATATCTTCCGGTCTTATTTCTACGACCATCCCCGAATTAGCCCATACTGATCCTCGATTTGAGGGAGACATTCCGTTTACAACGATTTGATTAGGTCCGCTGGCTGCGGAACGACAAAACCTCCCGGACACATGCAGAATGAATAAACACCACGCCCGTTTACTTGAGCGACAAAACTATATTCGGCTGCGGAAGATATTCTCCTCTACCTTTAGGATTGTGGTACTGCAATTGATCTATCAGATGCTGCGGATGTTCCAGACGCACACCTACGGCGAAGCCTTTTGCTCTCAATTCTATCCCTGATTCGTATAAATGATAATATACATCTCTGGCAGAATGTCCGGTTGCCAGAATAACGGTGCGTGAAACTCTTTTCCGTTTTGGGTTTCTACCCTATGATTTCATCGTTTTTTATTAAAAGTCTGTCCATTCGGGTTTCAAAATGTATCTCGCCGCCCGATTTTTTTCTATTTGCTTCGGATGTTTTCGATAACGACCGTAATTTATCTGTACCTATATGAGGGTGGGCGTCTGCTAAAAAATAGATGTGTCTGCACCATGTTGACAGAAGATATTTAAAATGCGATCTACCGATCCTCTTTTTTGCTTCAGTATATAGTTTTCCATCCGAAAAAGCTCCGGCTCCTCCTTCTCGAAACTGTAATTCGATTCGCTGTTTACGATCTGTTCCCGGCTTATACGGGCAATATCTTTACGTCGTTCATGAACATTTTTTTCCTCGTTCTATGATAATGGGGCGGCGTCCGAGTTCGATCAGGCGTAAAGCCGCGAACAAACCTGCAGGACCTGCTCCTACGATAATGACAGGAGACTTGTCCGATACATCGCCATAGTGAAGTATGTATATATTCATCGTCAGTAGGTATTTCATTGATATATACTTTTAATTGCATGTTGATCATAACCTGTCTTTGCCGGGCGTCTATCGAGCGTTTCAATACTCGGATCGCTTTGATCGAAGATAAGTCAATGGCGTATTCTTGTGATACGGCTTGAGTTATATTATATTCCGATGAAGCCTGTTTTGGTAGTACTCTTATTTTTAATTCTTTGATCATATTGCTTTTTTTTACCCGAATAGTTGTCGGAAAGCTTCTTCGACTTTACGGACGGGAACAATTTCTATATTCAGTTTTTTTATCATCAAACCCTTTTAGATTGTTGTACGGAATCAAATGCGTTTGAATCCTAATTTTCTGCTTCCGATATTCTCTGTTCGATTCGGTTGACGGGCCGTATTTCTCGACAGTCCGCTTCTCCGCCATACAGGTGTGTGGTTCTCGATGGCCATGTCCATATTGACGAAAAGAATAGCGCTGATAATAGATAAGTCCATAGCCGGATCGTTAACTTTCAATCCTCCGGCGATATTTAGGAACACATCTTTTTGTGCAAGTTTAAATCCGACACGTTTCTCGAGAACAGCCAAAAGCATATTCATTCTTCTTAAATCGAATCCTGTTGCCGACCGTTGTGGTGTACCGTATGCGGCAGTGCTTACTAAAGATTGCGTTTCGATCAGAAATGGACGTATTCCTTCTATGGCCGCAGCTATGGCGACCCCGCTTAATCCCTCATGATTCTGAGATAGTAATAGCTCGGAGGGGTTACTGACTTCACGAAGTCCGTTTTGTCTCATTTCATATTCCAAATTCGGCAGTGCTTCCGAATCTGTTTTTTATAGACCTGAGAATTCGGTACATATAGTGTTGATCTCCCTCGAATTGCAGCACGGTATCAACGATGTGCTCCAAAACCTTAGGTCCGGCAATACTGCCTTCTTTTTATTAATATGTCCGGATCAATAAGACGGGAGTTCCGGTTTCTTTTTGCAAATTTGAGAATTGATGCAGAGCATTCCCGCACTTGAGATACACTTCCCGGAGAAGATTCGATCGTCTCGGTCGATATGGTTTGAATAGAATCTATGATAACTAAATCGGGTTGTACGTTTTTAATATGCACGAATATTTCTTCTAAAGAAGTTTCACAAACGATATAACAATCAGGATTTTCACTTTTTTGTATTCGGTCTGCTCGTAATTTCAGTTGGCGGGCACTTTCTTCTCCGGAGACATACAATGTTTTTTTCCCATGTAAACCTAAAACCGTCTGTAAAATCAGAGTCGATTTCCCTATTCGGGTTCGCCGCCGATCAAGACTAATGAGCCGGGAACCAGACCTCCTCCGAGAACTCTGTTCAATTCACTGTTTCGCACATCTATACGAGGCTCTTCTGCAATATTTATTTCATTCAGTTTAAGAGGTTTCGATTTGCTGTTTTCGGTCGAGGATATGAACTTTTTAGTTGCTGAAGGTTTAGTATTGATGATTTCCTCTACATAACTGTTCCATTCTCCGCAAATAGGGCATTTCCTATCCATTTCGGAGAATCAGCTCCGCATAATTGGTGCATATATATACCGATTTTGTTTTTGCCATATATATAGTTACATATTAATAGTTACAAATATATCGTTTTTTTTTCTGTATGAACAGTTAAAAATATAATGAAGATATGGCAATATATTATGATCTTATAATGATTGATTCTTATTTGATAAAATACGCCGGACAAAAAAAGTTATCGTCCGGCGTATTGAAATTTGATTGTTACTTTTGTGGAAGGTTCTTCTGTGGATGTAGGCGTTTATTCAGATTCTTTTTTCTCATCTCTTTTTCTGTTCCTGTTTCCATTGATCATAAGCAGCTTTTTGAGAAGGGGTAAGGATCGAAATAAACTCGGCTTCTTGTGCTTTTCGTTGTTCCATACGTTTTTTTGGCGTTCGATTTTCTCTTTTTCCTTTTTGTGCTATTTGTTCTTTTTATCTGTTGCAGATTCCAAGTATAAATCTTTGCCGTTTGTTCATCGTTTAATTGTAACCGGATTTTCATTATATCCGTACGTTTCTGTGCTATTTGTTCCGGTGTAAAATTTTTCTTTTTTACTCTTGTTTTTTCTCAATAGGTTTCTGGGCAAAAGCCATTGCAGACATACACATTGCTATTAAAAGCATTCCGATTTTTGTTTTCATACTTCTTAATTTTTAAATGAATATTGGACTTATTTTATAGATTGGATGTATTGAGAAACGGAGGGTTAAATCGGGAAATTTTATTTTTATTCATTAACAAAAAAAAGGAAAAAGTCCTTTACATCGCGTAAGAACCTTTTCCTTTTTTATTTCTATTGAAAAAAATTATACTTATTCTTCCAGCAAAATTTCAAGTATCTGACAAGCAGATTTGGCAACAGAAGATCCCGGACCGAAAATTGCTGCGACTCCGGCTTTATATAAGAAGTCATAATCTTGTGCCGGAATTACACCGCCTGCAATAACGATGATATCTTCTCGTCCGAGCTTCTTCAACTCTTCCATAACTTGCGGAATTAATGTTTTTATGCCCTGCTGCCAAGGATGAAACACCTAATACATGAACGTCATTTTCAACTGCTTGGCGGGCAGCTTCTGCCGGAGTTTGGAATAGCGGTCCCATATCCACGTCGAAGCCGCAATCGGCATATCCCGTTGCCACAACTTTTGCACCTCGGTCGTGTCCGTCCTGCCCCATTTTTTTAGCAATCATGATACGAGGCTGGCGACCTTCTTTCTTGGCGAATTTTTCTGACAATTCTGTTGCCCGTACAAAATCCGCATCTTTTTTCGTTTCTGATGAATACACCCTGATATAGTTCTGATAATTGCCTTTATAACGGCCTACGACAGCTTCGCAGGCATCGGATATTTCTCCCAAAGTCGCACGTACTTTTTTGCAGCTTTTACAGCAAGGTCGAGCAAATTGCCTTTTTGGTTTTCACGCATTCTGTAATAGCTTCCAGTGCAGCTTTACAGCCGCTTCGTCACGATTCGCTTTCAATTCGTTTAATCGGGCAATTTGCTGTTTACGTACAGCCGTATTATCTACTTCGAGAATATCGATCGGATCTTCTTTTTCCAAACGATATTTGTTTACACCGATGATTGTTTGTTTACCTGAGTCGATACGAGCTGAGTACGTGCGGCAGCCTCTTCTATTCTCAGTTTCGAAGGCCGGTTTCGATAGCTTTAGCCATGCCGCCGAGTTTTTCAATTTCTTTGAATATGTTCCCATGCCTTATGTGCCAATTCATTGGTCAGGGATTCTACATAATAAGAGCCTTCCGCCCAAGGGATCGACTTCTTTCGTTACATAAGTTTCTTCTTGAATATATATCTGAGTATTGCGAGCGATACGGGCAGAGAAATCTGTCGGTAATGCGATTGCTTCATCAAGGGCGTTTGTGTAGAGATTGAGTATGTCCTTGTGCTGCTCCCCATCGCTTCGATACAAGTACGTCCGACATTATTGAACGGATCTTGTTCGGTCAATGACCATCCTGATGTTTGCGAATGGGTACGCAATGCAAGAGATTTCGGATTCTTAGGATTAAATTGTTTTTACGATTTTTGCCCACAGCATACGAGCTGCTCGCATTTTTGCGATTTCCATAAAATAGTTCATCCCGATAGCCCAGAAGAAAGATAAACGAGGTGCAAAAGAGTCTACCATATTCATTCCTGCATTAACTCCGCACGAAGGTACTCCAAGCCATCGGCGAGTGTATAAGCCAGTTCGATATCGGCAGTTGCTCCGGCTTCTTGCATGTGGTATCGAAATAGAGATAGAATTGAACTTAGGCATATATTGGGAGGTAAATTCAAAAATATCCGCAATGATACGCATAGAGAATTCCGGTGGGTAAATATATGTTGCGAACCATAAATTCTTTTTCAGAATATCATTTTGGATGGTCCCTGCCATTTCTTCCAATTTTGCCCCCTGTTCCAGCCGGCGTTGATATAGAAAGCCATAATAGGGAGTACAGCCCCGTTCATAGTCATAGAAACGGACATTTTGTTTAAAGGAATACCGTCAAACAAAACTTTCATGTCTTCCAGACTGCAAATAGAAACTCCGGCTTTACCTACATCACCAACTACCGTTCGTGATCGGCGTCATATCCTCGGTGTGTTGCCAAATCGAATGCTACGGAGAGTCCTTTCTGTCCGGCTGCGAGATTACGGCGATAAAATGCGTTCGATTCTTCAGCAGTGGAAAAACCGGCATATTGGCGGATAGTCCATGGACGCATAGCATACATACCGCTGTACGGTCCTCTCAAGAATGGAGGAATACCGGCTACATAATTCAGGTGTTCCATGCCTTCCAGATCGGCTTGTGTATAAATCGGTTTTACGGAATCAATTCAGGTGTAATCCATTTGTCTTCAGGATTACAAGAGATGCTTCCTTTCCCGTTTTGGGCAAAAGCATCGGTTGTGATATTTATATTTTTTGAAATTAGGTCTCATAATTTTACGATTTTCTTGATACGTTTTTATAACGGTTAATGAATCGATAGTTTGGCATTGAAAGCCTTCAATGTATCCAGAACGTTGCTGCGTACGTTGATAAATTGGTCGATACCCTGAGCTTTCAGTTCTTCCATACATTCGGGAGCTCCTGCTACGACTAAAATGGCTTTGTCGCCTAATGCGGCTTTCGCTTTCGGGAGCGAGAGTTGCATATTCATCGTCGCTTGAGCAAAGCACTACGATATCGGCTTTTTGCTTCAATAGCAGCGTCTACACCTTCTTGTATGGTGTTGAAACCCCTAAATTGTCCACGATTTTATATCCGGCACATCCGAAAAAATTTCCGGAGAATTGGGAACGGGCGAGGCGCATGGCAAGATTACCGATTGTCAACATAAATACGACCGGTTGTTTATCTGATTTTTCAGTTGCTAAACGCAGTGTTTCGAAATCGCTGGCTCCCCGTTCGAAATGTAATGTTTCGTATTCGGGCTGACATTTATGCGATTCTCCTCCGCAACATCCGCAAGACGCTTTATCTTTGATTTTATCTGCCGCTTTTTCGTTGATATTCGGGTATTGATTAGTTCCCACCAAAATTTCTTTTCTTCGTGCGATTGCCATGTGACGGGCTTCGGCCGAAGCATTTACGGTTTGTTGAATGAATCCTTCTTTCAATGCTGCATAGAATCCGCCCTTTATCTTCAACTTCGAGGAATAATTTCCATGCTTGTTCTGCAATAGAAATAGTAAGATTCTCTATATAATATGAACCTGCTGCCGGATCTGTGATTTTATTGAAATGAGATTCTTCCCGAGCAGAAGTTGTTGATTACGGGCGATGCGTTCCGAAAATTCATCCGGTTGTTTATAGGTAATGTCAAACGGGGTGACGGTCATAGAGTTTACTCCGGCAAGAGCGGCGGACATAGCCTCCGTTTGTGATCTTAATAAATTGACATGCGCATCGTAAATCGTCATGTTAAACTCGGATGTTTTTGCATGAGTTTCCATTTTTGCAGCACATTCGCAAGACGGTTTATAGGCCGATACGATTTGTGCCCATAACATGCGGGCTGCCCTGAATTTGGCTATCTCCATAAAATAGTTGGATGATATGCCGAAATTAAATTTAATGCGTTTGGCTACTTCATCTGCACTCAAACCGAGATCTGTGATACTGGCTAACCATTCGTTTCCCCAAGCCAGAGCAAATCCGAGTTCTTGGGAAATATAAGAGCCTGCATTGTTAAGCATTACGGCATCGACTGCAAGTACTCTGAATTTAGGTAAAAGCAGCAGCGGATCTTTTATGATTTCTGCACCTTTCTGTGCATATTCTTTAAAAATCTCTTCCTCGTTTCAAAATACGTTTGAACGGATCAAAATTGATAGAACCCTTTATGTTTTCGGTATTGATGTTTTTGCGATTTGAAATAATCCGATAGGGTCTCGATCAGTTTTAAACTGTTTTTTAATGCACGAAGTGAAATTCAATTCGACATTTTCTGCATCGATACCCGACAATAATATCGCTATATTTTCGGGAGTGATATTTTCGGCTTTCGAGCGAAACCTAACGAAGTAATACCTTTGGTAAGCAGGTCTTTTGCTTTTGCGTTGGCATCTTTTTACGTTTTCGACATGTATGTCTTGACGTACCAGCCATTCATTATCGCATTTAGTACCGCGAACATAAGGATATTCTCCGGTAAAGAATCGGTGGTTTTATATCCGCAATATCTTCTGCGCGGTACATCGGTTTTACGTTGAACCCTTCATTGGTTCTCCATACGAGTTTTTGTTGAAGTCGGCATCTTTAAGGTCTGCCGTGACTTTTTTCCATCCATTCTTCTGTAGAAACAGGAGGAAATTGGTCGAACAACTTTTTTTTCTTTACAATCTGCCATAGTGTTTATCTTGCTTTTTTAGTTTTGATTTAAGTTAAACATTCCTTTTCCTTAACACAATACGAACGTTTTTTATCTGCGGTAAAAAACGTTCGGCTTTTTTTTTCAGCAAAAAGCTTTTACAAAAATACAACATTCCTTTTCAATAAAGAAAATTTTCTGTAATAAAATGGATAAACTACATGTGCTAAAAAATATAAAATATCGTGGTTGATAAGATCTGTTTCGTGAAATTTATCCCTTATATTTTATCCATTTTATAATTTCTGTATAACTCGTTTTTTTTTCCGTACATGAGAATTCCTATTCGGTAAATTCTACCGGATATCCATATACTACATAATGCTGAAATACCTAATATTAGAAAAGATACTATTATTTCCCCATAGAGGTATGCCGAAAGGGATTCTCACCATCATGACGATGGGGGAGGTAAAAAGGTATCATAGAGTTAGCACCAGAAGGCTAAAGGTCCTTCAGGATTTTGGGCACTATATATTCCTGCATAAAAGAGCAAATAATATAATTATTGTAATTGGTGTCATAAATTGTTGAGTGTCTGCTTCGTTATCAACTGCCGAAACCTATGGCTGCGAACAAAGAAGCATATAGCATATATCCTCCGCTAAAAAAAAGAGTAAACCATATCAGAAGTTCCAAAGAAAGGATAACTTTGCATTTGGTTCAAAGATTCTATATTATCGGTCGCTGCGCCAATAGACAGTTGGGGAGGTGGTCGAAAAATAGAATTATGACAGATAGAATAAGCCAAATTGCGAATTGAGTGAGGCGGCCAATCCGATCGCTGTGATTTTTTTCCCATCATCAGTTCGAAAGGTTTTACAGAAGAGATCATAACTTCAACGATGCGATTGCTTTTTTCTTGGGTTACGCTTTGCATGATTTGTACACCGTAAAGAAGCAAAAAACATGTATATGATGAACGTGCTGGCTATTCCGATGACAGATGATATTTCAACGGAAGAACGACTCTTTGTCCCGTCTTCTCGAATCGGATTTCCGGTATGTCGAGTTTAACTTGTAAATCGGCAATTATTTTCAGCAATACGTAACTTCA
>VOFJ01000888.1_pt1 | contig 19797 bp, 21 predicted proteins | sample 5384081 | NCBI WGS metagenome assembly VOFJ01 (sample SAMN12384729, study PRJNA508395) | human gut metagenome | isolation source: healthy gut I | host: Homo sapiens
CTACAGTGCTGAATGCAGTACTACGCCTAAGTCCGTAATTAAAACTTAGCGGGCGCATCCAACGGATTGTTAGGGTTTTCATTGATTTTATCCATTGCATCTTCTGTACAAGCAGAAGCAATGACAGCAGTAAAGAAAGAAACTGCCAGCAATTTTCCTATTGATTTATATTTTTTTCATTGTCTTGCAGATTAAAATTTAATATTAAAGCCGAAACCAAAGCTAGCTGTTTGCGGCATTGAATAGTCTTCGAAAGCTCCGGACATATTGTTGTTTCCTTGGCTGGCTTCCGGATCAAGGTCAGGCATCTGTGCCCAGACGAGGATATTTCTTGCGAAAGCATTCACCGAAAGTTCCATCCACTTTTTCTGGAGTACTTTGTAGCTCACTGCCACTTCGCGAAGTTTGATAAAAGAGTTGTCGTATACAGAAGATTCGTCAATATCGTTCAGGCGGCTGTAGTACACTTGTTGCGCATTGGCTCCGGTGATGGCGATATCGTTTTTGGTTCCGTCCTGTTTGTAACCGTCAAAGATGATCGTGCCTTCCCGATTCTCTGTTCTTTTGCTGACGCCGTAGTAGTCGGACAAACCGGTAGTTCTGCTGTACATCTGGCCACCTTGTTTCCAGTCAAGTACAGCACTGATGGTACATTTCCACAGACGCAATGACGTATTGAAACCCATTACGAAATCCGGAGAAACTTTTCCGATCACCTGCGCTTCACCGGCAACAGGCAAACCGTTTTCGTCTACCAGGCGATTGCCGTTAGCGTCTCTCTTATATCCTACGCCATAGATTACAGGGAATTTTTCGCCTGCTGATGCACGAACCTGTGGAGTGACGTAACCACCCAGTGAAATGTTTTCCACGCCCGGAGCCAGTTCGTCTACATAGTTGTCGATTTTGGTCCAGTTGAAACCGAAGTCCCAGTTGATATTCTTCGTGCGGATCGGGTTGAATCCCAATGTGATTTCGTGCGTGTCGGTATGAATCTTACCACCGTTTGTCAACAGTTTGCTGGCACCGGTAGAAGACGCCAAAGGCACTGAAAATATCTGGTCTTTGACGTTCTGACGCGAATAAGTATAATTCAACGTAATCAGGTTGTCGAAGAAGTTCACGTCGGCACCGATTTCGTACGAACGTGTATTCTGCGGTTTCAGATTCGGGTCGAATATCGTGTAGTACGGCGTGTACGCAGTAGTACCTTTGATTGGGTACATGATGGGATTCAGTGAATAAAAACCTCCTCCGTAAGTCGGAGTCGAGTAGTAATTTTCAAGGAAATCACCAGCCTGTCCTACTTCCGCATAAGAAACTCTCAATTTGGCGTAGTTGACTACATCATTTTTTCAGTTCATCAAGTTCTGTCAGGATGAAACCTGCTGACACAGAGGGATAGAAGAACGAACGGTTGTTGCGCGGCATGTTGGACACATAGTCCTGACGTCCGGTCACAGTCAGATAAAGCATATTTCTGTAAGAAGCCGATACGTTACCGAAGAATCCCACCGTACGGTTTTTCCATGTCTCTTCCTCTGTCTGTTGAGTAGTGGCGTTGTTGATGTGGTTCCATCCCGGGAAGTTATAGTTTGTTCCGTATTCATAATACTTCTTTCTGTTGCTTTGGATAATTTCGTTACCCGCTACCGCGTTCAATCCCCAGTCTTCATTGATATGCCAGTCGTAATTGATAGTCAGCAATGAGTTGTAGGTAGCGTTTGTCCAACCATAGTTCTATCTGTCCGCGGCCGCCACCGGTGTTACTTCCATATCCGTAGCTGTCAGAGTAGTGAGTGGTATAAGCGTCTACACCTAACATATATTTCGCGTTCAGTTTGTGGTTGGCTGTACCGAAATCTGTCTGATAGCTGGCATATACGTTTCCGAAGAAGCGGTTGGTATCTTCCGTATATTTATTGTTGTCAAGCGCCCAGTATGCGTTGTCAAAATTTCCACGGAAAGAGTTTTGTTCATAGGGGTTACCGTTCTATGTGGTTGGGAATGCCGGCCAGATCGTAGCTTGCAGGAGGAGCGTAAACGGTTCTCAGCAGCCCGTTTCCGGAAGTTACTGCCTTGTCGATCGAAGTCGTGATGTAGTTAGCTGTAAATCCGGAACTCCAGTTGTTAGTCAGTTTCGTGTCAGCACTTACCTTCACATTATATCTGTCCATACCAGTGCTTGAGATAATACCATCCTGATGCGTATTTCCAAGGGAAACGGAGTAGGAGCTTTTTGTCCAGCGTTTGCGCTACGTTCAGCGAGTTGCTCCAAGTGATACCTGTTTCGAAGAAGTCTTTTTGCATTGTCATATGCCTGTGGAGTAGCCCACGGGTCAAGACCGGCTGCTGCACGCTGGGGAACATAATATTTTCCTTGTTGCTTACCGAACTTCTGCGTGTATTCGTTATCTGTGTTACCTCCATACGTTGCGATCGTTTGGAAGTTCGGAAATCTTAGGTCCCCAAGACGTTCCCGAAGTAGTGCTGAATACTCTTCCACCCGGAACCTTGTGCGTATGTTTTCTGGAACTCCGGCAGACGACCGACTACGTCGAAACTGACATTGGATGAGAAGCTGACTTGCGGTTTGCCTTTTTCCAGTCCCTTACCGCTCTTGGTGGTAATGATGATTACACCATTGGAAGCGCGGATACCGTAAAGTGCCGAAGCTGCCTGTCCTTTCAGAATGTTGATACTTTCAATGTCATTCGGGTCGATATCTACCGCACGGTTGGCAAAGTCCACACCGCTCACACTACCGTTGTTCTGTATGTCCGTATCTACGTCAGGAGTACTGGTCACTGCCATTCCGTCGATGACGTAAAGCGGCGTGTTATCACCCGAGAAAGAACGTGCACCACGGATAGTGATCTGTGAAGAAGCTCCGGGCATACCACTTGAAGGCTTGATATCCAGGCCGGAAACTTTTCCTTGCAACGCTCCTGCCAGGCTCGAATTGGAAGCTTGGGTCAGTTGTTCGGATTTCACGTCCTGAACGGCGTAGCCCAGCGCTTTCTTTTCGCGGGAGATACCCATGGCCGTTACTACTACTTCGTCCAGGGCTTTGGCGTCACTTTTTAATACTACGTTGATAACGCCTTGTTTGATCGTTACAGTCTGCGGAACCATTCCTACATAGGAAACGCGCAAAGTTTTAGAAGAACTTGGTACGGCGGAGAGTTGCCCTTTTTATCAGCGTTAAGTGTTTTTGGGGCTATTTAAGGCATAAAATGATAAAAAGATAGCATTTCGGACGAATATCTGATGTTTTTTTATGAAAAAATTGGTTTTAACACTTTCTTTATGCTAGATAATAACGTTTGATAATTTTAAAATATGCTTTCGGAAGTCTTCTTTTTAACCTATCATTTTTGAATACTTTTTCTTTCAAAACGATACTTTATAGTTAAAAACGTAACACTTTTTTAATTTTGATATAAATAGTGTTATCTTTGCACCCTGTTAGAGACTAGAAGTCTATTTATAGGTTAAATTTAAGAGAGAATTTATGAAAAGAAAATTGATGTTCTTTATGACCTTCCTTTTTGTGGGTATAGGTCTGGTGACAGCGCAGACGTCCCGAGTTACCGGTGTGGTAACCGCCGAGGAAGATGGCCTGCCTGTTGTAGGTGCTTCGGTATTAGTGAATGGCACTACTCTTGGTACTATCACGGATATTGATGGTAAGTTTACAATCACGAATGTACCAAGTTCTTCTAAGACTTATTGATTTTCTTTCCTCCTTTCCTTCTGCTTTTTTTTCTCCTATCTTGTTGTTTTTCAATGTTTTTGTTTCGGATTTTAAAAATTAACCTATTCTTCCGGTTTCTTTTATTGAAACTTCCTTTATCAATTTAGTAGTCTTTGCTTCTCATTGATTTTTTGAGAAGGGATTAATATTCTACCCAAATTTTTAATAAATTTCCCGGTGTTTTTTTCTTTATCTAGGCGTTTTTAATATTCGTGTTTTGGAGGTATGAGTTAAATGTTACAATCTAATAGTGATTGAAATTATGAGTGATAGTAAAGAAGAATGCAAAAAGACTGCAAGTATAAGTTGTCTGAGACCCGGGTGTCAGATAACCTAGTTCTACTAACTAAAATAAAGGTAAAAGCTATACTATTTAATTTGCATTAGAACAAATCAAATTTACGTCTCTACAAAATGGGATTTTTCAGCTTTGTGTTATTTTATTCCGCCACGATCACTTTGATGTCATAACCTATGAAAAGTCCGCTCTCTATAACACCAGTGATTGCCTTCAGTCGTTCTTCGAGCGAAGAATCGATGTCGTTGAAACGGGTGTCGAGGATAAAGTTGCCGTTTTCTGTAAAGATAGGTCCGTCTTTGCCACGAGCGGGACGAAGAACAATCTCCGAGGCACCCAGTCGCTGCAACTCATGCTCTACATAAGTCAGTGAGTCCGGAAAGACCTCTACAGGGATGGGAAATTTGCTTCCCAACTGATTTACACGCTTGCTGGGGTCGATGATGATGAACGTTTTGCGGCTGCTTCTAATCAGTAGTTTCTCTTTGAACATCGCTCCGCCACGTCCCTTAATCAAGTTCTGTTGCGGATCTACTTCGTCTGCTCCGTCGAATGTCCAGTCGGGCCGTTGGTTCCAGAGGGTAGTTTGGGGGATGCCTAGCTGTATGCAGGTCATCGAGATTTCTTGTGAGGCGGGAATCACTTCGATATGCAAGTGCTCTTCACGAATTCGTCGTGAGAGTTCGAACAGAGTCAGGTAGACTGTAGAGCCGGAGCCGGCTCCTATCACATCTCCGTCTTTTGCCGTGGCGGCAATTTCACGGGCTACGTGTTCTTTTGCCTCCCGGTTGATGATGGAGTCCGACCATTGCAGGTGTTTTATCAGGTGATTTTCCCAATCCATAAGTTTACGTTCTAAATCGTTTTCGTTTTTAAGTTCCTCTTTTTTTCTATATAACGAATTTGTGAATCTGTTTGTTTGTTCGTTTCAAATTCCAGAAGGAAAAAAAACTCATTAGCGGCAATTCAATCATTTAAATCGTCAATAAACGATTCGTTAATTTTTAACTTTATTGCGTTAAACGTTAACGAACCTCTGCTTTTATTAAACCGTGTTATAAGTTAGGTTGCTTTTTGGCCTGAAAATTTGGAGATGACCGAAAAGTCCGTATCTTTGTACTGTGTTTTTCATAGTATTAGATTTAAGGTTAACAAAGATTGGCTGTCTGGGATAGATAGCCTTTTTTTTTTGTCCCTACCATTCCTTACAGAATCAGCCAGATCGCAATGATATGTCCGATGCTGCCTCCCAGGCAAAACAAATGGAAAGTGGCATGCATATACGGTTTGCGTAATGAATAAAAAGACAGCTCCCACGATGTATGAGACTCCGCCGCCGATCAGCCACCAGAAAGCAGTAGTGGCTCCCAGTTCTCCCAGATGATCCAGCAAAGGCTTCATAGTACTAATATGCACGCACCCATACCCACATAACAGGCCTGTTTCGAGGTTGCTGTGTTCTTTCGAGCTTTTTGAAGCTAAGAATGAAACCGGCAATAGCCGACAGCCAGACGAAAGCGAAGATTCCCCATCCCCATCCTCCGGCATGCCGCAGGACAAGTAGCGTGAAAGGAGTGTAGGTGCCCGCGATGTGCAGGTAGATAGCTCCATGATCGAATTTGCGGAGCAACTCTTTCAGTTTCCCCGGACGGCTGCCGTGATACCACGTAGAACTGATATAAGAGGAAAGCATCCCCGCCAGATAGACGGATACACAAGCAACTGCCCACTGCGGTTCCATATTCTCGGAAGCCTTTTCCAATAGGAAATATCCGGCCACGATTCCAAGCAGGATGCCTATTCCGTGGCTAAGGGTATTTGCCCATTCTTCTATATGATTGTATCGTTTGTTCTTCAATGTTCCTTTTTTTGAATGGTTAAGTCACAAAAAATGTTGAGTCGCAAAGATACTTTATTTTCTGTAAAGCGTTTCCCTCCTTATTCTTTTTTTTAAAATGATTTTTCCTCCATATTGTCCTGCCACTTGCTTGCGGAAATCAATGAATGCCGCATATTCATCCGGACTGTAAACCCCTTTGCGCATAAACAATCGGTGAGTGATGTAGATTTCCTTATCTTTTTTACCTGAATACCGGAATGGAAACTGCCGAACTTGCTTTTCACGTCAAGCGGTTTCGGAAGTCCTTCGATTACATATCCTTCCGGCAGTTGGATGCGGATGCTGTCGGTATCTGTGTATCCGTAGTTGATGTAAATGGGATAGGTGCGCTTCGTCACAGGAGGAACACTGAATTCTTTTCGGAACACATTGGTGGGGATAAACAGACGGTTGCCCGTTTTATGCCCGTATTGATTGCTGGTGGCAGTGTAGTCGAAGGTGATAGACGGATTGGGCTCCTTGCACTCGCTGATTTGCAGGTTCTGAATATCGGCTTGGGATAAGTTGATGCTTGAACGGATGCGGTCTTTCTGTTTGTTAGGCTCCAGATAGACGATGCCTGCTTCATTCTCATATTGGAAAATCCGGGAGATTTCGTTCACCTCTATCCGTGCCTCGGCTGTGGGGGAGAGGGTGATGTTGGCAACGATGTGCTGCGTGTTCAGTGAGTCGGGATAGGTGGGCAGGCGATACATCTGCCGCCGGTCGGTTCGATGAGTAAGGCGTCGTGTCCCGCAATGTCTTGGTGGACATAACCGAAGGGAAACGATGGGTTTGTACATTCCAGCCAGAGCGTATCTTGGGGAAGTGGAACTTGTAGGATGACGTGATTCATCTGGTTGGCACTGGAGAAGTCCGGTAGTAAACGCTCGTTGGTGGTGCTGATGACTGTATAAGTGGAAGCAATTCCCAACTCTTTCAGCATGGCGCGGGTGTAATTGGACAATCCTTTACAGTCGCCGAATCCCGTGCGGCAAACATCGGCGGCGGCAATGGGCTGTAAACCTCCGATGCCTAGTTGGATGCTCACGTAACGGGTGGTTTTTGGCCAGATAATCGTAGATTGCTTTCACCTTGTCCCGGTCGGTAGTGCAGTGGGCTGTCAGTTCGTGCAGTTTGGCGCGGAAAGGTTCGGTGAGCAGGTCGCGCCCGTCGAGCAATCGGTATTGCCATTCTCCGTACTTTTGCCAGTTGCTCATATCGCCTTCCGACTTGTCGTACTTGAAGGCGGAAGGCGCAAAATAGACACGTGGAAACAGTTCAGTAAAATCCGGTCCGAAAGGTTCTTTAATGATGGGAGAGAGTTTGGAGGCGGTGGCTTCAATCACTTGCTGTCCGTTGGCTCCGGTGGATTCTTTTACCTGGATTCCTTTTCCTTGCGTGTTCCGTTCACGATATCTGCATCCTTGTCCTGCGGGCAGTTCGATCCGGTAAGTCGCTTTTTCCACACCTTGGTTGAAGTCTGCCAGCGGTATAAAGGGGGGATAGCCGATCAGACCGTTGTTGCACTTCACTTCCCATTCGTATTTCACCGTGAAAGGGAGAGAAGGATAATTGCATTCGTAAAAATAAAAATAATCATCCGTGCTAAGCGAGGGAGCCTGTATTCACTTTTCTGTAGTTCAGATTTCTTTATCTTACGTACACTTTGTCCATCGGCATTGATGATTTCCCCGGAGAATTTCTGCAAAGAACGGAACATATCACATCCGCAGAAGAAATGTGCAGCTTCCAACCCCTTACGGTTGAGGATGGTGATTGTCAGGCTCTCTTTTTCTATGGATTGGGTCATAGATTTGCAGAGAACCTCTGTGCGTGCTTCAACGATAACGGAATTGGCATCCTTGAGAATATCCTGTGCACATGCCGGCTGTATGTGCAGACTTAGGCAGATAAGGACACAGGACAGGCTGAATGCCCGATGTGTCATTTGCTTCAGGATGAGATAGCTGGAACGGATCATCGGTATAGATAGGTAAAGTTTATATTTTCTTGAGTACGATCAGCGCATTATTTTTTCTCGATCACTTTAGTCCACAGTTCTTGTAGTTGTTTATATTGTTCGGAAAGGAATATATATCCCTTTAAGTGGAATACATAATTGAGCAGGATTGTATTTCCCTGTTTCTGAATCATATATATATTTGCATTGCAGGCCGTCTCCTTCCGACCGGATGGCTTGTGGTTGGGGGAGTTCTTCCACTTCGTAGCCTTCGGGGAGAGTCAGCGTAGACAACATCGTGAACTTGTACGGATATGGAAATTCGATGGGGAGCACCCGTTCCGTCTGGATAAACGGATTACTCTTTAGTTGCGGAAAGAGCATCGGATTGATATAAAGATGATTGTCCGTCCGGTTGACTTGCAAGACGAAATCGAATTCTTCTTCTATCAGTGCCCAGTCATTTTCTTGTTTTTTCACTTTCAGGTTGGTGACAGTGAGTTGCTCTTTCTGACTACTGATCTTGTTTTCGGGATTCGAGACGAGGCTGTCCTGCTTATGTTTTGCATTTGCCTGATACTCTACAGGCCTTCTTGTCCGTAAAGAACTGTGCTGCGATGTCCTTTCACCTGATCTCCTTCTATTCGGGCATCGATTTTCATGAAACTTTTTGTTGTTGGAAAGAGTCATCACATTCACCCATTTATTCTCTTCTTTCTCTTTCCGGGAAAGGATGCGTGCTTTGTTTACAGACAATTCAAGCGGTAATATATTAAAGGCAGGTACGTCCATAGAACTGTCTAAAAATACATATTTTTTGTTTGTTTATATCGTGGATAGCAGCAAAGAACGTATTTAGTTTTTGCAGAGAAGGAAAGTTGTACGGCAGCATACCTGATGAACGTCGGCTCATAACCACCGGATAGGCCTCCAGTCCAAAGTCTTTCAGGATGCTGATAAGGATGAAATTCAGGTCGGCATTACTGCCGCTTCCTTTTTGATTACTTTTTCGAGTTCTCTTTGCTGTAGAGTTGATACCGTCCGTTCCATACCATTTTCTTTTTTGAGCACCTGGAAGGCGCAGATGATTTTCTCCTTGAAATTCATTTCGCTGTTGTAGGCTTGTTTGGTTTCAGGGCGGAAAGGGTTGGTGAGTGAGAGGTGTTCGCCGAACTGTGTATTTTCCGGTTTGAGCAACTGCTTGTCTACATCTTCCCATTTCTGGCTGTATGGTTTGTATTCATTGGGGGTGAATTGAGTGCCTTGCAGATCGAAGGCTCACTTGCACCTTATAGTCTTCCGGACACCAGCAGTAGGATTCGTCCTGACGGATAGCCGGAAGGTTGCGTGAGATAAAGGTGGTTTCTTGTGCCGAAACGGTGAAGTCTTTGCTGACTCCACCCGCACCGGAGCCTTCACGTTCTGTGGCATGAATGGAGGAGTCTCTTTGCTTCACTTGTATGTAGTCCTTTCCCCGGAGTTCGATGTTGTAGACAAATACATGAGGGATGGTGATTTTATACTGGTTGTAGAGCATCGGGAGTTCTTCCTGCATCATCCAGTTGTCGATGTGTGAGAAATAGTCGGAGTAGAAGTTTGTAGTGATATTCGATGATAGTGCCCCTCTTTGACAGCAGGCAAAGAGAATTTTAGTATTTTATACAGGTTATTGAACCGTTCGAAAGAGATGGATTCCCGCTTCATGGGCGTTTTTATGCATTTCCCGTTTTCCATATTGTAGGAGCAGCCTTCTATCTCACTGGCTCTTTCCTGTCCTTCATCTTTATCGGTAGGAGAGTAGTAGGGAACGGACACGTCGGCGTATGACACTCCTTGTGGTTTCAGGATTTTGATGCGTACCCAGTGCTCGGTAGTTAGTTGAAAACCGTCATGGTAGATGAAGTCACTTTGTCCCTGATGGAAGAGATAAATAGCCGTAGCGGTGGTGTCCGGGGCATAAGAGGTGAGAGACAGTTCTTCTTTGGAGGGTTTTCCGTATTTCAGATTGGGCTCTATGGTGGCTGTTGTGGCTTGCTGTGGGTAGACAGGCGACAGGAGCCTGTAATAGAAATGCGCAGAGAATGAATAGTTTTCTCATAATTGTGTTTTTTGTAGTATGCTCACAAAGATAAAAAAAATAGAGAAAGGTGTACCGTCTTTCTCTATTTTAATTTTGTTTTATGTATAAAATATATTATACCAAATGTCCGATCCATTCTTCGCGGTCGCCCGGGGAGAAGGTCGATAACGGGAACTTCTACCATCGTGTAGCATCCCGGTTGTTGCTTCATGGAAGCGCGTGCCACGCATACCAGTACTTGTGCGGTCAGTGCGGGGTTATTGATACGCATATTAAATTCGAACAACTGGTTCTGTGTTTTGCCGGATACACCTTTGCGAGTCAGATTTACACCATGACCCATATCCAGCAGGGCGTCTACACTCGGAACGAGTTTCACGTGTGTTTCATCGTTCACGAAGTAAGGATCTGCTTTGATGGCAGCGGCTACTTCTTCAAATTTATATCCGTCTTTCAGTTCGATGTATACCATGCGGCGGTGGATTCCCGTGCCGGTCGGAATGGTCATGGAAAGGGCAGCTTTCACTCCGTCAATGGCTTTTACGGCTACTGTGTGTCCCATGCTCATACCGGGACCGAAGTTGGTGTAGGTGATGCCTTTCGGAGCAATTGCTTCCAGCATGGTGCGTACGATGGAATCGCTTCCCGGATCCCATCCGGCAGAGATGATCGATACGGCTTTATGTTCTTTGGCGGTAGCATTCAAGGTACGGCGCAGGTCTACGATACCGGTGTGGATATCGAAACTGTCTACCGTGTTAATACCCATCGCCAGATATTCTTTTGCATATTTTTTCTACGCTGCGGGTCGGCGTGCAAAGAATAGCTACGTCTACTTCTCCCAGCTCTTTTATGTCCTTCACTACTGCGTAGTTTGCTAACTCTTCCGGTTTGTTCTCTGCTCCTGCACGACGAACGACTCCGGCTATTTCGAAATCAGGTGCCGCCTGAAGCGCTTCAAGTACATAATGTCCAATGTTGCCATAACCAACGATGGCAGCTCTTACTTTTTTCTTTCATTCTTTTCTTGGTTTTAATGAACAAATTTCTTTCTTTTGCTTGCAAAAGTAAACAAATTACTACTAACTTTGGTTCATCTGCTTTAATATTTTTATTTTTTTTCATATTCTTCATATCTAATGTACAAAAAAGAATAATCTGTGAAAATCAGTGTAATCTGTGGTGAGAAAGTTTTTATCTTTGTCCCTGTTATGATAGAATACATCAGAGGCGGAATTGCCGAACTAAGTCCGGCAACCGCAGTGATCGACTGTAATGGGGTGGGATATGCCGCCAATATATCTCTGAACACCTATTCGGCCATTCAGGGAAAGAAAAAGTTGTAAGCTATATATATTTACGAAGCCATTCGTGAGGACGCTTATGTGCTCTACGGATTTGCCGAGAAACAGGAACGGGAGATTTTCCTATTATTGATTTCCGTTTCCGGAATCGGGGGAACACGGCTCGTATGATTCTTTCGGCTCTCGCCTGCCGAACTGGTGAACGTAATCAGCACCGAAAATGCGAACTTGCTGAAGACGGTGAAAGGCATCGGGCTGAAGACTGCGCAACGGGTGATTGTCGACCTGAAAGATAAGATAAAAACAATGGGAGCGTCCGCTGCCGGAGGGGGCTTCCGCAGGTTTGTTGTTACAACCTGCCAATATGGAAGTGCAGGAAGAGGCGGTGTCTGCATTGACGATGCTAGGCTTTGCTGCTGCGCCTTCACAGAAGGTGGTGTTGGCTATCTTGAAGGAGGAGCCGGATGCTCCGGTAGAAAAGGTTATCAAACTGGCTTTTGAAACGTTTGTAGTATGAAGCAACAGAAGATATATATGAAAGCATGGCTGGACGCTCACGGTCGTGCAAAAGCAGTGGATACGGATGAATGGTATCTGGATTTCGCTAACCAGCTATTGCCGTTGGTGGCAGATTCTTTTATATATGGTGGGGAGAGAGTGGGAGGAAGACCAGAAGCGAGTGGCTTTGACGTGTGCCCTGTATTTGGAAGATTGCGTAGCAGACGGAGGAAATTGGCGTCAGTTTATTCATTGGCACCGGAAAAGCTACGGACATTATTTACCTTTTTACGCACTGACGGGAGAATATTTGCCGGACGAAATTAACCGTGAAGATGTTGTTTTCCTTTTGTGGGCCATCAATTCTCCGGTTGGCGATGATTTTGATGGAGTAGAGAACCCGATGGATGCGGATTTGCTGGAGTTTGCGGATGCGCTTTACAACCGTTTGGATGCTGCGTTCGAATCGGCTCCTATCAGCGATTATCTGGCAACGGACTGGCTGATGGAAACGGAGCCTGATGCAAAAGAAGCGGATGCCTCTGCCGGTAGCTTTGCCGGGAGAAAAATGCCTACCAACGTAGAACGTTTCCTTTGAAGCAAGCAAAGGTGAACCGCTTTTTTATATTTTGACTCTTACGATGCGCTGAAATTTTTCTTTGTGCAATCATTGAAATGGGAGGATGAAGAGGATTCTTTTGTTGCCTGACTTAAAAGGAGTTCGGTAATTTCGTGGTTTTTTGCCAATCCGAAAGGGTTGTTGATCGGTCCTGATGTAGCCGAATATTTTGCAGACAAACGTAATCCGCTCTACAATGCCGAACTGGCTGAAGAGGAAGCATACGGCTGTTTTGTGAAGAAGGTTTGTGTCCGTTCGATCTGCTGAAATATGGAATGGAACACGATTTGTTGCCGGAAGCACAGTTCCCGTTTGAGAACGGAAAGGAGTTATTGCAGGAAAACTGGGATTTTGTGGCTCGCTGGTTTTTGGGTGAGTATTACGAAGGAGAATAAGAATTATAAGAAATAAGTACTGTTTATATAAGTGCTGTCTATGCCAATCAAAAAAGTAACAATCCTTTTGCCGGAAAGACAAAGTCTGCAGTCGGTAAAAAGAAGACGACCGGAAAACGGTCGGAAAATCAAAGCAGGAAAAGGCTAATAATCAGTTGAATAGAAGGATAAAATAAAGGCGTGTAGACCACGCCGTTTTTGGTTATCAGGCTACGCCGTTTGATGATGGCAGACTACGCCTTTTCTCCCTACCAGGAAACGCCTTTTCTCTCACGCAGAGGATTAAGAGTCTCATTATGCATTTGACGGGAATAGTTGTCGTTTATGAAAAATAACAACTATTCCCGTCTATTTTATTATTAACCAATGGCTTTTTTCTGGTGGATGGCTTTCCTTTTACTAATCGGTAATTTCTTCCTGTGCTTTCCGTTCTTTCTTCTTATTGATGAATCCGATTTTCAGGTTGGCTTCCTCTTGTTCTTTTTTAATCTGTTCCATGGCCGAGAGGATTTGTGCTAATTCGTAAACACCTGCTGCGGCCTGGCGGTCGGTTGGACTCATTGTCGTTTTATAGGTGCGGTCGCCTATATATTCCACACGGATATTTTTGTCTTTATTGAGATTCAGGAATTCGATCACATTTCCGTCTTCCCCTAGTTTGTAGTCAGCTTTTTTCTATTTTCTCGTTTATGTCCGTTGTCTCGTAGCTGTCTTTGGAGCTTGGAGTTTCTGCAAAACTGCCGTCAGGAGCAATCACTTTCACTTTTGTATGGTGAATGTTGCCGGCACCACAGTAGATGGAAGTCATACTCATTATACCTTGCTCGTTCACTTGGAAGCGGAGGTACGAACGGTGCATATTTTTTCAATGGTCTGTGTAGGCCAGAGGTAGTTGCCGACTTGTTGATATTCGGCATCTTTTTTCTAGTTTGAATTTGTCTTTGATGGCATTAAACTCCTCAGTCTTGGCCCGGAGGGCGCTGTCCAGGTAAGCAAGCGTTTTCTGCTGTGCCTTTGTTTCAACATCGAGCATCAGTGCCTGTCCCGCCTTACGTGCTTCGAACGCTTTGGGATAGAGAATCTTGATACTGTCAATTTGTAACTTAGCTTCTTCATAGTCGCCACGTTCGTAGGCAGCCTTGGCAACCATCAGTTTTTCATTGGCTTTTTTCTCGAGGCCATTTCCGCAGGCAGCTAATGCCAGCGTACCACAAAAGAGGATAATCAGTTTTTTCATCACAAATTCTATTTACTGGTTTTATTAGCGGCAAAAATACAAATATATCCCTTATTTTTTGTAATTTTGTCCCCTCAAAACTTATAACTAAAAAGAATGATAGAGTTGACTCAAGAGGAATTGAAGCAGCATTTTAGCGAACCCATCTTCGGACAGATAGCCGAAACGGCTGATACACTCGGTATGGAGTGTTATGTGGTAGGTGGTTATGTTCGTGATATTTTTCTGCAACGTCCCTCTAAAGATATAGATGTAGTAGTTGTAGGAAGTGGAATTGCAATGGCGGAAGCCCTTGGAAAACAGTTGGGACGTGGTGCTCATGTTTCTGTTTTCAAGAATTTCGGAACAGCACAAGTAAAATATAGAGGCACGGAAGTAGAGTTTGTTGGTGCACGTAAAGAATCTTATCAACGGGATTCGCGTAAACCTATTGTTGAAGACGGCACGCTGGAAGACGATCAGAATCGTCGCGATTTCACGATCAATGCTCTGGCCGTATGTCTCAATAAAGCACGTTTTGGTGAATTGGTAGATCCGTTTGGAGGTTTGGAGGATATGAAGGAAAAGACAATCCGCACTCCCCTCGACCCGGATATTACTTTCAGCGATGATCCCTTGCGCATGATGCGTTGCATCCGTTTTGCTACGCAATTGGGTTTTTACATTGACGATGATACTTTCGAATCGCTTTGCCGGAATAAGGAACGGATTGAAATTATATCCCGTGAACGTATTGCGGACGAACTGAATAAGATTATTCTTTCTCCAATCCCCTCAAAAGGATTTATTGATTTGGAGCGTAGCGGTTTGCTGTCGTTGATTTTTCCGGAATTTGCCGCCTTGCAGGGTGTGGAAACACGGAACGGACGTTCCCATAAGGATAATTTTTATCATACGTCGAAGTGCTGGATAATATCAGCAAGAAGACTGATAACCTTTGGCTGCGTTGGGCTGCCTTGTTCTGCACGACATTGCCAAACCTGCCACGAAACGTTGGGAGCCTAAAGCGGGATGGACGTTCCATAATCATAACTTTATCGGTGAAAAGATGATTCCGCATATCTTCCGCAAGATGAAGTTGCCGATGAATGAGAAGATGAAGTATGTACAAAAAGCTGGTCAGCCTGCACATGCGCCCGATCGTTATCGCAGATGATGTGGTGACAGACTCGGCTGTACGCCGTTTGCTCTTCGAAGCGGGTGATGACATTGACGACTTGATGATGCTTTGTGAAGCGGATATTACTTCAAGAATATGGAACGTAAACAGCGTTTCCTGAATAATTTCCAGTTGGTTCGACAGAAACTGAAGGATTTGGAAGAGAAAGACCGTGTCCGTAATTTCCAGCCACCTGTGAGCGGAGAAGAAATTATGGAGATTTTCGGCTTGGAACCTTGTCGTGAGGTCGGAGTCTTGAAGAGTGCTATCAAAGATGCAATCTTGGATGGAGTGATTCCGAATGAATATGAGGCGGCTCATGCTTTCATGCTGGAACGGGCAAAGAAGATGGGAATGACGCCTATTCGCTGATAGAAGGACGGAACATATATAAAATCAGGCATCGTAATCCTATAGTATTCAGACACTGATTTATGCGAATCAGTAGTTGAATTGGAGTAAAACAAGGCAGTATTGAGTGGGATGCCAAGTGAACGTATAAGCCCCATAGTGATGTCACTATGGGGCTTATTGAATGTCTTTTCCGGCTCACTTGTATGGGCACGTTTCTGTTAGCAATATCTCTTATTGAAATTTCTTATCTTCTTCGAGGAGTTCCTGGCTATATTGCTCCCGTGACAGAGGAGTAAAGAGTTCTATCAGATTTTCTTCGGGATCGCGCAGGTACACGGTACGCATCCCCCAATCGGACATATCTGTAGGTTCATTAATAAATGTCACGCCTTTTGCTTTTAGAGCGGCAAAGGTTTCGTCTACGTTATCTACACTGAAGGAGATCATTGATTTTTCGCGCATCCCAACAGGTTGCTGCTTATCTGCATTGCCTGCTGAAGGTGCCATCCAGTCGGATACAAAAAGGGCTAAGCCTTCTATTCCGTCGGCTACTTTAAAGGCTGGCGTAGCCGCTAGTTTCATCTCCCCAGGCTGGTTCTAATCCGAGTTGTTCAGTGTAGAACTTGAAACATTTGGCGAAGTCTTTTACTAATAATCTTACATTGCTGAATTTCATTGTTTACTGATTAGTGGTTCGTAATTTATTACTTATAATCAAAATGCAAATATAATCATTCTATTGGATGGAGTTTCGAAAATCTGTATTTTCCTCAAAACCACATCGGAATGAATGATAACTTGCTTTCCAACTGCTGATTACTCATTATTTCTTTATCTGTGTGTTTATCGTTTGGGCAACGTTACCGAAAAATGAGGATTCGGAGTATGTTGTTCAAAGATGATAGCCTTCATCTTTTCCACGATATCTGGATGTTGGAGTGTTATGTTCATGATCCTCATGAATATCTGTTTTTAGATTATAGAGGAACGGTGTTCCTTTTTTCACTACCATCTTCCAGTCTCCCATACGTACACCAATCTGATCGGTTTCATCAAATTCCCAATACAAAAATCATGCTTCTTCTGCTCCTTCCTGCCCTAACAAAGTCGGAGCAAAAGAAATACCATCAAAATAATCCACATCTTTTTTCTTGTTAGTGTACTTCTTTCACATAATTCTTCACACCTGCCAAGTCACAAAATGTAGGCATCAAGTCATATGAAAGCCAACTGATGATCATTAACCGTTCCTTCGGGTACTTTGCCCGGCCAACGTACAATGAACGGAATACGGATACCTCCCTTCATAACATTGACGTTTCAATCCACGAAGTTTGCCGTCACGACCAAAAAAGGTAGGATCAGCTCCCTCCTTCTTCATGAGGGCCGTTATCACTGGTAAAAATCACAATGGTATTTTCGTCCAGTCCTTTCTCCTTTAATTTGTTCAAAAACTTCTCCTACATAATAATCCAAGCGAGTAATCATGCCGGCAAACTGCGCATGGGTGTGTACCGACGGATTATATCTTGATCCTTCCTGTCCACCCCAAGTTTTATCTTCAAAAAACTTCTTTTGATAACCTGTCAGAATAGAATCTTCGGGCTGCGCCAGCTCTGCATGAGGAAGCGTATAAGTAAAAATACCAAAGAAAGGTTGCTTGCCATCCTGTTTATCCAACCATTTCATTGCTTCTTCATGGATCATATCCGCAGAATATTGCGGACGTTTGAAATAGTCCTTACCAAACATAGGATAGTTGATATTCTCATCCATCACTACACGAACCACTGCCGTATCACCAGCCGATTTACTATAACGGTTCAGGAAATTCGGATAATATAAGATGAGCCTGAAACTGACAGATATAACCGTAGTATTCGTCTATCCCCCGTTTGTCGGGAGTGGAACAGGAACCTTCGTAACCTCCGGCCCATTTACCGAACATACCTGTGGTATAGCCGTTATCTTTCATTATCTCCGGCAGGATTACGTGGTCGGGATCATAAGGGTGTTGCCCCACTATTGAGTATTCTTTATTCTGTCCATATTCCACGATCGGTGCATTTTTTCCAGTACTCCTTGTTACCTCGTACTTCACAATGGCTACTGAATGTTGTCCTGTCATGAATGAAGCCTCTGGAAGGGGCGCTGACGGGACTTCCTGCGTATGCTTGCGTAAAACGCATTCCTTCACCCGGCCATGGCGTCTATATGAGGGGTACGGATAAATGGTTGACCGTAGCATCCTAAGTCTCCATATCCCATATCGTCACAAAGGATGAAGAGGATATTGGGCTGGGTATTTTTTTTTTTTCTGTCCGTTGGCAGATAGGGGTAGATAGGAGCAGGGCACTGCCTATCAACGGGATTGATTGATAATTCATGATATTGTTGTCATTAAAATAAAAAGCGTTTCAGTGTTTCATATCTGGAATTATTTCCCGATTAAGTCCTTTTCCTTCGCGTACGCTTTGAAGGATACTTTGCAGTTCTGCCACTTTCTCCGGCATATTCTTTGCATAGTTGGTTACCTCTTTCACTTCTTTCATCTTATAAAGCCTGGGGTTCTTTAGAGTTTCCGGTTTCTATCTTCGGTCCCCATTGAATCATTTTCGGTCCGTCATTCGGTTCAATGTATTTCCAGTCTTTGGTATGGACGGAAAGTGTGTGATTAGAAGCCTGCTCTATCACCCACGGGCGGTCTGTCTTTTTCTTTACCCAGCCAACTTCCCAGATAGTTGTAACTATCCGGTGCGGTATTCTTTAGGCATCGTAGCTCCGGTCAGGGAAGCTGAGAGAGGCGAGCCAGTCCACTTGTGAAACCAATAAGTCTGAAGTCATTCCTTTTTTATGGTCAGGCCAGCCTGACGATGGCAGGAATACGGGTTCCTCCTTCAAAGGCACTATATTTGTTGCCCCGTAGTGGTCCCGCAGGACTATGACCGTTGAGTAGTTCTTCTGCTTTGTCATCGTATCCGTCGTCTACTACCGGGTCGTTGTCACTTGAAAGAATAATGAGTGTATTTTCTCTTAATCCCAGTTTTCGAGTGTATTCAGGATTTCACCGACACAATAATCGAACTGTACGATAGCATCGCCTCTTAATCCCATCGGGTTCTTTCCTCGGAAACGGTCGTGAGGGAAGCGGGGGACATGCACATCGTTGGTGGCAAAGTAGAGAAAGAAAGGTTTGTTTTGGTTTTCCTCGATGAATTGAATGGCGTGTGTGGTAATGAATCGGCAATGTTCTCGTCTTTCCAGAGTGCTTTTCCGCCCCCTTTCATAAATCCGATGCGGCTGATGCCATTGACGATGGACATGTCATGTCCGTGACTTGGATGTTGAGGTTATACAGTAATTCAGGATTACTTTTTCCGGTAGGTTCACCCTCGAAGTTCTTTTGATAACTGACTTCGATGGGAGCACTCGGATCATAGTTGGCTACTTTCCCGTTTTCGATGTAGACACAGGGCACACGGTCGGCGGTAGCAGCCATAATGTAATGATAGTCGAAACCTAAATCGCCCAGTGCGCACGGTAACGGAGCATTCCAGTCTTGAGTGGCGGTTTGATCTCCTAGTCCCAGATGCCATTTGCCGATAGCGGCTGTAGTGTATCCGGCACTTTTTGAATATATCTGCCATCGTGTATTGTTCGGGACGGATAATCATTCCGGCATTTCCTGCCGCTACATCCGTTCCTTCTTTGCGCCAGGCATATTCTCCGGTAAGCAGGGAATAACGGGATGGGGTACTGGTGGCAGAAGTTGCATAAGCATTGGTGAAAAGGATTCCCGATTTTGCCAGTCGGTTGACGTTGGGTGTCTGTACGTTTTTAGCTCCGTAACATTCCAGATCGCCGTAGCCGAGATCGTCGGCGTAGATAAATACAACGTTGGGTGTTTTTGACTTTGTCGGTGTGGTGTTTTCCGGTGCTTTTGTTGGCGGCTGTTACAGCACAGGCAACAGAGGATACAAGGGTTAGAATGAAAGGTTGTTTCATTGGTTTTGGGGTTAAGTGTGTTATTATTAGTAGAAAAAAAAGATGTGCCTGTTCTTTGCCGGACACATCTTTTTCATCGTCTGTTTAACTTAATTCAATGATTTCTTCATTGCAGTTCGTCAGTTTTTCTATTCCTTCGTTGGTCACTACCCAAGAGTTCTCGATACCTACGGACCTACACCCGGAAGTACGATTTTCGGTTCGAGGGCAAACACCATACCCGGTTCTAATTGTTGCTTTATGCGGGGG